>Ga0137380_10000264_pt1 | contig 36092 bp, 27 predicted proteins | sample SagtaG_17_FD_104809 | JGI IMG/M metagenome (GOLD analysis project Ga0137380, IMG submission 104809) | Vadose zone soil microbial communities from Sagehorn Ranch, Mendocino, California, USA - Sage2_L_100_16 metaG | ecosystem: Environmental > Terrestrial > Soil > Vadose zone | place: USA...
GATGTCGATCGGGAGCGCGCCGCCGAGCAACGTGATCGACCGCGACAGCTCCGACACCTCCACCGGAGCGGCGATCTGGAGCGCTGCCGACAATTTGCCGATCTTCTCCCGGTTCTTCGGCGTGTCCCGGAGGAGCAGGTCGAGGTCCTGCGTCATCACCGGAGCGCCGTTCAGGACGGCCGCCACGGTTCCCACCACGATTGCTTCCAGCCCGACGCGATCCAACGCCGCCACCACGTCCTGCAGGAAGGATTCGTCAGAAGACATAACCGCCGGAATCGCGCCTTCGGAGGAAGAAGCGGCGCCCGGTACCGATCGGACGCAAGAGGCTCTGCAGGATGAGGAGCAGATCGCCAGGGTCGATGTCCGGCACCAGCGGCGCGACGCGCTGCCGGGCCTCAAGCACCGCGACTCGAAGGCGTTCTGCTTCCGCGCGGCGATCCATGCAGGAAGACTAGCCGGCCTCAGCTCGGGAATCCATTCAGCATCGTCACCGGCGCTCTGCGTCCGATCCGGCCCGGGCGCGAAAAGCTTCGGACGCGTCTGCGATGTGGTACTCACGCGCGGTGAACCGGCCCGGGACCCGTGTCATTGCCCGGCTCACGGCGTTCAGCATCGCGCGCCCGCTGCTCACCTTGTCCGGCGCTGCCGCCGTGGCGGCCGTCTCCATCTGGCTGGCTTCGGGCCTGGAGATCCGCTCCAGCTTCCAGGAGCTGCTCCCCTCCGACTTCCCCTCGGTCCGGCTCATCCAGGAGCTGGTCAAGCGGGTCGGGGGCGACGGCACGGTGTTCGTCAACGTGGAATCGCTCGACGGCCCGCAGGGCCTGCCCGCGTGCGAGGCGTTCGCCCCCAAGCTGGCGCAGGAGCTCCTCGCGCTGGGCCCGGACCAGATCCGTGCCGTGGACTGGAACGTGAAGCGCGTCGAGGCCTGGTACGAGGAGCACTGGCCGCTGTTCGTTCCGCTTCCGGACCTGCAGCGGGCGCGCGACGCCATCCGCGAGGAGATCCGCCGGCGCACCATCGAGGCGAATCCCTTCGCCGCGCAGCTGGACGACGAGGACCCCGCCGCGGCCAAGCCGCCCGGAAACGATCCGGCCACCGACTGGCTCGACCTGAAGAAGCCGCTCCCGCGCGAGCAGGTGCGCCAGAGCTTCGCCCGCTACGTGGACGGGTTCTACGTCCACCCCGACCACCGCAGCCTGACGATCGTGGTGCGCCCCACCGGCACCAGCCTCGGCGTCAAGGAGGCGCGGGCCCTGCTCGACCGCATGCAGCAGGTGGTCGACCGGCACGCCGCGGAGCTGCAGGCAGCCCACCTGCGCGTCGGGTTCGCCGGCAGCTTCCCGCTCTTCGTCGCCGAGTACGAGGCGATCATCAACGACGTGAAGAACACCGCGCTTCTGGTCACCTCGCTGGTGCTGCTCTCGATCCTGGCCTTCTTCCGCGACGTCCGCTCCACGCTCTCGCTGGGCCTCGCCGTGCTCACCGCGGTCGCGGTCACCTTCGGGCTGACCAGGTTGACCATCGGCTACCTGAACACCCAGACGGCCTTCCTCGGAGCCATCGTGCTGGGGAACGGCATCAACTACGGCCTCATCTACCTGGCGCGCGTGAAGCAGCTGCGCCGGCGCGGCGTCGAGCTGCTCCCCGCCTGCGTGGAAGGCGCGCAGAGCACGGCGGAGGCCACGCTGCTGGCCTCGGCCGCCACCAGCGTTTCCTTCGGCACGCTGATCATCGCGGCCAACCGTGGCTTCCGGCACTTCGGCGTCATCGGGGGCATGGGGATGCTGCTCTGCTGGCTGGGCACCTTCCTGCTGGTGCCGGCGCTGCTCGCGGTGTACGAGGAGCTCCGCGGAGCGCCCAAGCTCTCCGCCGGGCCGGTCGAGGAAGGGCGCGCCTTGCTCCCGGTCCTGGAGCGCGTCTTCGCCCGCCCCCGGCTGGTCGCCATCGTGTTCGCGCTGGCGACCATCGTGGCGCTGATCGCCTTCGTCCGCGACCTCCCGAACGCGATGGAGCGGAATCTCGAAAATCTCAGCAACGATCCTCCCAAGGGCCAGCAGACGCTCTTGCGCGATCACGACCGCGCCGGCACCTCGCTCGGCTCCTCCACCGCGTCGGTGCTGGCGCTGCTCGACTCCTGGCCCGAGGCGGACGAGCTCTGCGAGGTGATCCGCAGGCGCGCGCAGCAGCCGGAGTACTCGAAGCTGATCGAGAGCTGCAACACCTTGTCGAACGTGGTCCCCCGGCCCGAGCAGCAGGAGCAGAAGCTCGCGGCCATCCGCGAGATCGTCGCCGAGCTGAAGGAGCGCGTGCTCTCGCGGCTCTCCGCCGAGCTGCGGCCGCGGGTCGAGGAGGTCCGCACGCAGATGGCGGCGCAGCGCCCGGTCACCGTGGCGGAGGCGCCGCCCAACCTGATCGACAAGTTCCGCGAGCGCGACGGCTCGGTCGGCAAGCTCGCGCAGGTCGTCGCCCGGCCCGACGCCCTGCTGGAGCTGGCGCCCAACCTGGAGGCGTTCGTGCGCGGAGTGCGCAACGTGCCCGTCGACGGCAAGCGGGTGGACGCCACCGGCGAGAACGTCATCTTCGCCGACCTGCTCACCGACATCGACAAGGAGGGCCCGCGCACCACCCTGCTCTCCTTCGCCGGCGTGTTCCTCCTCGTCATCGTCTTCTTCCGCCACGTGCGCACCAGCGTGGAGGTGCTGGGCTCCCTCACCGTCGGGGTGGCGCTGATGAGCGGCGTGGCGGCGCTCCTACATCTAAAAATCAACTTCTTCAACTTCATCGTCTACCCGATTACCTTTGGAATAGCGGTCGACTACGGCGCGAACGTCGCGGCGCGCGTGCGCGACCGCGGCGGCCGGGTGCTCGAGGCGCTCGCTGAGGTGGGTCCGGCGGTCGCGCTCTGCTCCTGGACCTCGATCGTCGGCTACGGCTCGCTGCTCATCTCGCTGAACCGCGCGCTGCGCAGCTTCGGCGAGTACGCGATGATCGGCGAGGTGACGACCATCCTCACCGCGCTGGTGCTCCTGCCAGCACTGCTGATCATCGCGGAGCGGCAGCGCAAGCGCCGGGCGGTGGAGGCGGGGGCGACGGCCTAGCCCGGCCGCTCGAGCCCGGGGCTTCCGCCCGGCGCGGCCGGATGGCGGTACCACCACGCGATCCCGAGGAGGAACGCGCTCGCCACCAGGCAGGCGCCGATGCGGGCGGCGGCCTGTGCGAGCTGGAATGCGCCGAGGATGGCGAGCGCCGAGGCGGCGAGAGCGAGCAGAAGGCCGATGCGCCGCAGGCGCACCAGGTCGCGCGCGCGGCCGAATCCGACCGAGACGGCGCTGCAAACAGCATAGTACGTCACCAGCAGCAGCATCGACGCGGAGCGGCTTGCGGCGAAGGCGAGCTCCTGGTGGAACCACAAGAAGAGGAAGGCGCCGGCCCCCGCCCGCGCCCACGCCGCCCGCGACAAGCGAATCGCCGCGATCCAGGCGATCGCGATGGCCAAGGCGGCCGCGGACTCGCGCGTCGCAAAAGGAACGTACTGGTACGCGGGCCGGACGGTGAGGAGGCCGAGGATCCACGCCGTGGCCCCGCCGAGCGAGGCGAAGGGGGCCCAGCGCCAGGTGCTGCTGGGAACCGCCCTTCCCACCAACGCCGCGAGCACCGAGACCCAGGCCACCGCCGCCGCGGCGCCCACGGGCGACCGGCGCAGCTCGACGACCGTGACGATCACAGCCGCCGCCCAGGAGACCGCGGCGAGCGCGTCGCGCAGCGGCGATTCCGCCCGCCTCGCCGCGCAGGCGAGCAGCAGGACGGCGGCGAGGCCCGCCGCCGCGCCGGCGCGGACCGGGTCCCGGTCGAGCGAGGCGAGCAGGAGTCCCAGGTACGCGGCTGGAAGCAAGCCCCCGTCGACCCAGTCGCACAGCTCGGAGGGCGCATCGCCGATGCCGTCGAGCAACAGGCCCGGCGGGTCGGTGTCGGCGCGATCGAGCAGCGCCAGCCAGGCAAGGCCCGCCGCGGCGACGCCGGCGCTCGCCGCCCACGCCGGCAGGTCCGACGTAAAGACGGAGCGGAGGGAGGCGACGGCGGCGAGCAGGCCCAGCGTGCGCAGCCGGGGACGCAGGGTATCCCCTTGCGCGAACGGGAGCGCCGCGGCGGCCGCCACGGTGACAGGGAGCGCGAGCGCGAACCAGGGACCGTGCTGCGCCTCGGGCATCCAGGCGAGCGCGAACGTGAACAGGGCAGCCGCCGCGCCGAAGACACGGCTGCCGATGCGCCACGGGCGCGCGCCCAACGCCGATCCGCCCGCCACCAGGACGGCCGCCGCGTAGCCGGCGAGCATCGGCGCGGTGCCTGCACCCGTGCTGGTGACGAACGGTGCCAGCGCGGCGCCGCCGAATCCGATGCACCAGAGCGGCTCGTCGCGCTCACGCAAGGCGAAGGCCGCCAGCCCGACCGACGCCACCGCCGATAACGCCAGCGCTACGGGCGCCGGCACCAGGCGCAGCGCGGGGCCCGCTGCCCAGGCGCAGACGTGCGCGGTTGCCAGCGCGATCCCGAGCAGGCTGTCGCCGAACGGCCGGTGCCGGCCGCGGACGCGGATTCCCCAGGAGGCGAGGCCGGCCGCGCTGGCGAGACCGAGCGCGACCCGGACGGAAGGTCCCAGCCAGCCCTTCGCGGCCGCCCAGCTGAGGAACATCCCGGCGGCGGCGAGGACCAGGATCGCGGCCAGGGCCAGCATTCCATAGCGTCCGAGCAGCACCTCCGGATCGAGGCGAGGCTTCCTCTCCGAGCGTGCCGGACGGGCCCGGCTGTCAAACGGCGACGGCAGGGCGGGCGCCGGAGGTGGCGCGACGACCGGACCCTCCGTCTGGCCCTCGGCTTGCCTCCGCACCTGGTCCAGCTCCTGGCGGAGGCCGTCCAGGCGGTGCTCCAGCATGGCAATGCGCGCCAGCAGATCGCTGCGGCGGCCGTCGGGGTTCCCCACTCTCGCAGGTTGCCGCCGCCGAGACAGTACGGTCAACCTACTGCAGGGCGCGCTCCACGGCCTGGCTGACGTCGTACAGCAGCGCTCCACGTTCGGTCACCGGCAGGTCGGGGGCCGGCATCCGCGTGCGGCGCAGCATGCGGTTGTAGGCGATCTCGGCGATGGGCCGCAGGTGGAAGGCGTCGTGCAGGTTGTACTCGAGCAGCCTGCGCAGCGCGATCCGGTCCCCCTCGCGCTGCGCGCGCCACAGCCAGACCGCGTCAGCCCCCGACAGCGGCAGGAGGTGAGGAGGACGGTGCAACCCCAGCCGCGGCTCGATCTGCTTGAGCCCGCCGCCTTCTCCGAGCCGCCGCAGCAGCACGCACAGGTCCACGTGCGCGGCCGGCGGCTGCCAGCCGGGGAACAGCCGGCGCAGGTGCGGCAGGTCGAACGCGGTCCCGTTGAAGGTCACCACCGCCCGCCACCCCGCGGCGCGCCGCGGGAACTCGTGCAGGTCGCGCCCGCGCACGAAGCAGCGCGGGCCCTCCGCGTCGAGGACGCCGATGACCGTCACGTCCTCCGCCGTCTCCACGTCGACGAAGCCGGCCCGATCGAGCAGGTGCGGCAGCAGGCGCCAGTGCTCGGTCTCGGGCAGGGCGCGCGCGAAGAAGTCCAGGTCCCCCGCGTCCAGCCGGGCGCGGCTCTCCGCGATCCCCGCCCGCAGCTTGGCGTCGAGGCGCTCGGCCAGCACCTCGCCCGCGGGCAGCGCGTCCCAGCTCGCCACGCCGCGCATCCAGAGCTGCCGCTCGCGCATCCCGCCGATCCCGCGGATGTGGCGGAAGGAGGCGGTCAGCACGCCTGAACCATCCCACGATGTCCGCGCTGGGAAAAGCATAGCGCCGCCCTATCGGCGGCGGCTACGGCTCTTCGGCGAGCTGGGTGAGGACCGGGACGTCAGCCTCGCAGAAGGGCAGGCCCGGCAGCGCCCGGCGCGGCACCCAGCGCAGCTCCTGCGCCGTCAGCGGGCGCGGCTCCTCGCGCTCGTGCAGCCTGGCCCGGTACAGCGCCAACTCCACCTGGAGGTCCGGGTAGATGTGCTCGAGCCGCGCATACAGCTCGCCCACCTGGACCCGCACCCCCAGCTCTTCCCGCAGCTCCCGGGCCAGCGCGGCGCGCTCCCCTTCCCCCGCCTCCACCTTGCCGCCCGGGAACTCCCACAGGCCGGCGCGCTCGCCCTCTTCCTGGCGGCGCGCCACCAGCACCTCGCCGCCACGCTCGATGAGCGCGGCCACGACGAGGACCCGACGCCTCAAGGGAGCAGCCCCAGGGAGAAGAGGACCCCGGCGTTGGAGACGATGAAGGCCGCGCCCGGGATGGCCAGCGGCCCTCCCGAGAAGCCCGACCCCGGATCGAACGCCCCTCTCGAGCGGCCGGTCACTGCGTCGACCGCCATGAGCGGCCCCCGGTCGAGCGCGACCAGCACCAGCCCGCCGCTCACCGCCGCGGACGTCGCGTAGCGGTCGTTGCCCAGCGAGAGCTTCCAGAGCAACTTGCCGTTGGAGCGCCCCAGGGCGACCAGCGCGCCCTTCCCGCTCGCATACACGCGCGGTCCGTCGACCAGCACGTGGTTGGCCCCGGGCAGCGGCGCCGTCCACACCGGGTTGCCGGTGGCGGCGTCCACGGCGACGACGCCCGCCTTGGTGCTCGCCGCGTAGACGTTCGGGTCCTCGTCAGGGGCCTGCAGGTCGTCGACGTCGAGGTACTCGCCGGTGCCGCTCAGCGCGCGCAACCACCGGGCGACGCCGTCGGCCGGGCCGAGCGCGACCATGGACCCGTCGGCGAAGCCGGCGAAGACGGTCCCGTGCGAGACCCGCGGCCGGGCATTGCCGCGGATGGTGAAGCCCGCCGGGGGGTCCCGGTGGAACTTCCACACGCTCTTGCCGGTCTCCAGGTCGAGGCCGGTGACCGATTCCTCGCTGGACATCACGTAGACGCGGCCGCCGGAGAGGGTCGGCGTGGTCGTCAGCTCCTCGTGCAGGTCGCTGGACCACCGCACCTCGCCCGTGATCCGGTTGAGGGCGGTCAGCTTGCCGTCCGCGGCGGCGACGTAGAGCGTGTCGCGGTCGAGCAGCGGCGCCGCCAGGATCGAGCCGCCCGCCCGCCAAGACCAGGCGTTGCGGCCGCGCAGCCGGCAGCGGACCCACCCGTCGTTGGTGCCGACGTACAGCCGGCTCCCGGCGTCGTCCAGCACCGGCGGGGCGGTCTCGCGGGGCTGGAAAGGAAGCTCGCGCTGCGGGACCAAGCGCGCCATGTCCCCCACGAAGAACGCCCGCTCACGCTGCGCAGGCGCCCCGCGCGACAGCGGCCCGTGGGAGAACGGGGCGAACGCGAACGCCAGGACCGCCGCAGCGAGCATCTACTTCTTGCCCTTGCTCGCGGCCGCCGGGGGCTTGCGGTCCTTCGGCGACGGGGCCTGCGGCGCGCCCGGCGGGGGCAGCGAGGCCAGCTCGAGACGCATGTTCGCCTCCAGTGCCACCGGCTCCTTGGGGTAGTCCTTCGCCACCTGCTCCAGCTGCTGCCTCGCCTCGGGCTTGCCCAGGACGAGTGCGATGCGCGCCGCCTGGAAAGCGGCGCGCTCGGGGGCGCCGTCGTGGGCGAGCCGGGCGAAGGCGGCGCGCGCCTCGTCGAGCTTGCCCTGGGCCTCGAGCGCGTACCCGACCGACTCCTGCGCCAGCGCGCGCAGCGGATGCCCGCCGGGGGCCTGATCGAGGAACGCCTGCAGGGCCACCTGTGCGCCCTTCGCGTCGCCCTCCTTCAGCTTGAGGAAGCCGACCTGCGCCTCGGCGGTCTGCGCCGCCGTGGAGCGCGGGAAATCCGCTCGAACCTTCTCCAGGGCCGACAGCGCCGCCTTCTGCCGCTCCTCCCTGCTCGGGAACGTCTCGACGCCCGGCTGCGCCTGCGCTTCGGAGGCCAGCGGGCGCGACGACAGCTCCAGCGCGGCGGCCAGCTCGGCCCCGGCCTTCGCCTCGCGTGAGGTGGAGTAAGCCGATACCCCCCAGGCGCCGAGCACGGCGACCGCCAGGGCGATGAGGCCCGCCAGGACCGGCTTCTGGTGGGCGGCCATCCACCCCATCGCCTGTCCGGCGACGACCTGGAACTCGTCCGGCTTCTTCAGCTCCTTGCGATCGAGCTTTTGCCCCAACGGACAGCCTCCTTCACGACGGCGTTCCTGCCCGAGTTCCCCTCTGGAGTCAATCATCGAGTAAGGTGCTCCGCCGTGCTGGTCCTCGCGCTCCTGCTCGCGGCCCCGCTGCGCCCCGGCGAGGCGGCGCTGTCGGTGCGGCTGGAGACCGCGTACCTGCAGCCGGACGGCGATTCGAGCTCGCGCGGCGGTGGCGCCGGGCTCTCGCTGGGGTACCGCCTGACCGACCAGCTCTCGGCTGTGGGGGGCGCCTCTGCCTCGCTGCTCTGGTCCCTGCCCGCGGCCGGAGGACCCCGCCAGACGCAGAGCCTGACCATGGTCTTCGGAGGGCTCGAAGCCCTGCTGGATGCGACGCCCATCGCGCCGTTCCTCGAGCTGTGCCTGGTGCGGCTCCTGCCCGAGAGCGCGGCCGGGTACTCCCTGGCCACGCGGACCTCGCTGGGCGCGGACTGGCTGTTCGCCGAACGGTTCGCGCTGGGCCTCGCGGTCCGCACCCTGACGCCGCTCGACACCCCGGGCGGCGTGACCGCTCTGGGCGGGACGGAGATCGGCCTCCGGTTCATCTGGACTCCCGCCGGCCGCCGGCGGCCGGGAGGCGGCGAAGGGCCTTGAAGAGGTGATCATGCGCGCAGTCCGCTTGCACGAGATCGGCCAGCAGTTCCAGGTCGACCAGGTCCCCGATCCGGTCGCCCCGCCCGGCGGCGCGGTGGTGCGGCTGGAGACGGCCGCCCTCAACCACCGCGACGAGTTCATCCGGGTGGGCCTCTACGCGAAGATCCAGCTCCCCGCCATCCTCGGCTCCGACGGGGCCGGCGTGGTCGAGTCGGTGGCGCCCGGAGTGGACTCCTCCTGGGTCGGCCGCAAGGTGGTGGTGAACCCCGCCGACGGCTGGGGGTCCGATCCGCGGGCCCAGGACACCAAGACCTTTCTCATCCGCGGCATGCCCAAGCAGGGCACCTTCGCCGAGAAGATCGCCCTGCCGCTCGACCGGCTGGAGCCGGTGCCGGAGCACCTCAGCTGGCCGGAGGCCGCCGCGCTGCCGCTGGCCGGCGTCACCGCGTACCGGGCGCTGGTCACGCGCGGCGAAGTGAAGCGCGGCGACCACGTGCTCATCACCGGGATCGGCGGCGGCGTGGCGACGGTCGCCCTGCAGCTCGCGCAGGCGCTCGGCGCGCAGGTCTCGGTGACCAGCGGCAGCGAGGAGAAGCTGCAGCGCGCGCGCGGCATGGGCGTGGTTGCCGCCGTCTCGTACAAGCAGAAGGGCTGGGAGAAGGAGCTGGTCCAGCAGGCGGGCCGGGCCCCGTCCCTGGTCATCGACAGTGCCGGAGGGCCAGACTTCGGCGCGGTGGTGAACGCCGTCGCGCCGGGCGGGCGCATCGTCTCGTACGGAGCCACCCGAGGCCCGGCCGAGAAGCTCGAGCTGACCCGGGTCTTCTTCAAGCAGATCGACCTGCGCGGCACCACCATGGGCACCGACGACGAGTTCCGCGCCATGCTGAAGCTGGTCGCGCGCGAGCGCGTGCGGCCGCTGGTGGACCACGTGTTCCCGCTCTCGCAGGCCGCCGAGGCGGACCAGCGCATGGCGCAGGCCGAGCAGATGGGGAAGATCGTCCTGAACTGCCGCGCCTGAGCCGGTTGCCCGCGCGCGCCAGGCGGATTACGGTCGGTGCGTGCTGCCGGCCATGGGCGCCCTTCTTTTCACGGCCGTGATGAGCGGAGCGGACGGCGCCGCGGGAAAGGCCGCGGAGCTGGCCCGCCAGACGTTGGCTCGAGAGCTGGGGATCGGTCCGGACGCGGTCCGGGTCATCACGGTCTCCGCCGCGGAATGGCCCGACACGAGTCTCGGCTGCCCGCGCCGGGGGACGCAGGTTTCGCCCGTGGTCACCAGCGGCCACCGCGTCGTGCTGGAGGCGCGCGGAAGCACCTATGCGGTCCACGTGGCCGGGCCCAGGGCCGTGCTCTGCGCCGGGTCTGCCGCCGAGCCGAGGATCATGGCCGCCACGCGGCTGGCGGACCTGGCGCGGCAGGACCTCGCGACGCGGCTGGGCATCGACCCGGCGGCGGTGAAGACTGCCTCGGTGCAGCCGCGGAGCTGGCCGGATGCGAGCCTCGGCTGCCCCAAGCCCGGCATGTCGTATGCCCAGGTCGTCACCCCGGGCTTTCTCATCGAGCTCGAGGCCCAAGGCAGGACCTACCGGTACCACTCGGATCGCAAGCGCATCGTCCCCTGCGGCACAGCCGATCGCTGAGCGAAACGCGCACGGGAGTAGCGCCGTCGCGCGCGCAAGAAACACGAGCGGCGCGGGGGAAGCTCCCGCCCGCGCCGCTCGTCATGCCCTTCTGTCCTAGTCGTCGTCTTCCTCGCCGCCGATGCGCAGGAGCTTCGCCTGCTTCTTCCCTGAGAAGTTGTCGAGCGAGACGATCATCGCTCCCAGCGCTGGTGAGTCGGCGAAGACCGTTGGGTTGAGGTTCAGGTCGACGGACGCCGTTCCTGCCGGCCCGATCGTCGCGAAGGCGCCGGTGCTGATGGCAGGCGTGAACGAGTTGAATCTTGCCAGCGCGGGGATCGAATCCGCGGCGTCGCTTGTGAGGTCGAAGAGCTGGGCCGTATAGCTGAAGGTCGGGTTTGTCGCATCGACCGCACAGGCCTTGCCGCTGCTGCAGTGGGTCTTGAGCTTTGGATCCGTCGGGCTTCTCAGCTCGCTCGCCCGGACCGGCAAGAGGATGGTCGATCCGTCAGTCGGAGCCGTGGCGAGGCGGAGGACCGTAATGACGCCGTTCGTGAGGTCGAGGACCGCAGCGCCCGGCCGGCCGTCGAAGCTCCCCGACAGGATGGCGCCGACGTCGAATCCGAGCACGTCGAAGTCCGGAATGCCGTCATGATCGACGTCGATCAAGATGTCGAACTCCTTCGTGCTCGCGGCAGAGAAAGGCGCAAACGTGTTCACCGCGAACACGAGGGTGCGGTCCGTACCGTTCGCCCTCGGGAATGACTGTACGCCCACTGCGCGCAAGCCGTTCGAGCCGAGCTTGGCATGCTTTCCGCGCAGTCCCCAAGCGTAGAAGTCTGCGGTTCCACCGACCGCCCGCGACTCGTTCGAGAGGAGCACGGTCGCCGACGGATGCGCCGGACTGAGCTCGCTGCTCAGCTCCGCTTTGATTTGAGAACGAGCGCGCGGCACCACGAAGTACGGGACGGTCAGGGCGGCGCCACCATTGCCGGTCGCGGTGGTCGGGCTGAGCGCGATCTGCCCCGAGACCTGACGGAACGCGCTCGCGCTCCCCACCGTCGCCGCCGGGATCTTCAGCGTCACCCGGATCTTCTCTCGATGTCCGGCGCGAACCGAAATGGTCGACGGACGCGCCGTGAGCGTGTGCGGCGAGCCTGCACCTGGGATGACGCTGACGGCAAACGTCGCCGTGCTCGATCCGAGGTTCCGGACCTCGAACTCAGCGTCCTCGCTGAAGTCGCGGGAGAACTGCTCCACCCCGAAGCTCAGGTTCGTCGCACCGCGCTTGTCGGTCGCGATGACCGAGGTGCGAGTGGCTCCGAACGGCTGCACCAGGCCCGAGCCGCCGACCCTTGCCGAGAAGCCCAGCAGCTGGGCCGCGTCGGCCGTGTTCACGATCGCGGCGCGGACGTCCTCGGTATCCCAGCCCGGGTGCGACTGGACCGCGAGGGCCGCGACGCCCGTCACGTGAGGCGCCGCCATGGACGTGCCGGAGAGGAACTCACCCTGGTTCCCGCTGCCGACCAGCGTCGAGAACGTGCTCACGCCCGGCGCGGTGATGTCCGGCTTGAGATGCCCGTCGCCGTTGCGCGGCCCGCCCGAGCTGAAGCCAGCGAAGCGGCGGAACCCGGGATTGGCGATGGTGGCGTTGGTCAGCTTCGCCGTTCCGCCGTCCGCGGCCCGGATCGCGGTCTCGCTGCTCGAGCGCGCGCCGAAGAACGGGATGGTCACGGTGAACGCCTTGCCGTCGTCCGGATTCGAGAGGATCGGCCCTTCGAACGGCGGGAAACCGTCGTCGGTGTTCACCATCAGCACCGCTTTCGCTCCGGCCTGCTCGCCGAAGATCGCCCGCGCCACGCGGGCGCAGGTGCCGCGCTTGGTGACCACCAGCTTGTCGGTCACTCCGGCCGCCGTGTACTCGGCGGGGTCGCAACCGAGCGAGGTGGTCCCGTCGGCGTTGCGCAACACCACGACGGAAAGGGTCGTGCCGTCCGCGAAGGTGGCGCCGTTCGAGTTCTGGAGCGTGACGCTCGTGCCCGTTGAGAGCGTGGCCGTGGCGCCGGGGAACGTGGACGTGGAGTCCATCGCGGCGACGCTGATCGCCTTCTCTCCGGTGGCCGGCGAGCCGGTGATGTACGCGTTCTGGCCGCTGTTGCCGGCCGAGGCGACCACCACCACGCCGGCCTCGACCGCATTGGTCGACGCTTCGGCGCTGGCGTCGTCCACCTCGCCGAAGAGCGAGCCGAGCGACATGTTCACCACCTGCATGTGGTTCCGGACGGCCCAGTCGAGCGCGTCGACGACGACGTTCGTCGACCCGACGCATCCGAAGACACGCACCGCATAGAGATCGGCGAGCGGGGCGACGCCCGGACCGATGCGGAACTGCGTGCTCGGGGTCGCCGCGTTGTACGGACCGGTGAACGCGGACCCATTGGCGCGCACCCCGAAACCGGCGGCGGTGCCCGCCACGTGGCTGCCGTGTCCGTTGCAATCGAGCGGGTTCGGATCCGGCTTGGGCGTGTTGAACTTCGGATCGTCCGAAGAAGCGTTGTAGTCGTCGCCGACCAGGTCCGTGCCGCCCTTCACCTTGGGTGCGTTGGGGCCGAAGAACGCAGGATCGGCGGGCGAGGTGCTGGCTGCGAAGGCGGCGTTGAACGCCGCTGCCGTGCCCGGGCCGGCGAAGTTCGCGTGCGTGTAATCGATGCCGGTGTCGATGATGGCGACCCGGATGTGCTCTCCGCGGAAGCCGGGATTGCCGCCCCACACCGCCGGCGCGCCGATGAACGGCACGCTGATGGCGTTGTCGAGCTTGTACACGGCTACGGGCTTCACTCCGACGACGCCGGGCAGCGTCGCGAGGGCGGCCAGCTTTTCGGCCGGAGCCTGGACCTTGATGCCGTTGAGGGCGTTCTGGAACTTCGCCAGGACGGTGCCTCCGTTCGCTTCGATCAAGGAGTGCAGCGCGTCCTGCTGGCTGCGCAGCTCGTGCTCGATCGAGCGCTGCTGCTCGTCGGAGATCTGCTTGCCCGGCGCGCGGCTGCGAACGACGGCGACGGGATCGCCCGCCATCTTGAGGACGAAGGTGACGCGCCCGGCGATCGGCGGCACCGCTGGGACGAATTCGATAGCGCCTGGCAATTCCAGGAAGCGGCTGGCCGGATCGGCAAGCGGCGCGCCCGTGGCCGGCACAGCTCCGGCGAGCAACGCAGCCGCAGCAAAGAGCGTACGTGTGGACGTCATCTGGGATTCCCCCCGAATCGGATTGGAGAACGCGGAGAACGTGAGAAGAGCGTTTCGAGCGGTGCAGGTGGAAAAAGGTAGGATGGGAGGCGCCTGTATAGGTGCTGAGCGTGCGAGCAGTCAAGACCTCTCCCGCCCGCTTGTAGGGTGCCGATCAGTCGTCGTCGCGGCCCCGCTGCACGCTCCGGACGGCCGCGTCCGCGTTCACCAGGCCGAAGCCGGTGAACCGGTTGATTCGCTCCGGCGGCGCCGCGAAGACGGTGCCGGTGAACGTGCTTCCGCTGTCGAGGGTCACGGCGACGGTCATCCCGCGGAACCGGTCCGGATCCTCCCGCGTCGAGCCCTGGAGCGGATGGAACACGGACATGCCGAACTTGAACGCGTCGCCGGCGCCGAACGTCCCCGCCTTGAAGGTCAGGGTCAGGGTGGTCGCCGTCCGCGTGAAGGAGATGTCTCGGGCGGTGACGCCGGTCGCCGGGCCTACGTGGAACCGGTTGGCCATCCCGCTCCAGGTCAAGCCGATCCTCGAGGTGTCGAACACCACGGACTTGATGGTCCGCGAAGTGAACGGCTGCACCGCCAGGCCGAAGTACCGGTTCCAGCGGGTCCAGTCGCCGTTGGCGGAGAAGGCGACCGGTCCGGCGAAAGCGGCGGCCCAGCTGCGATCGTTCGGCAAGGAGATGGGCGTGGCCGTCCGCTGCAGGGTCCGGTACACCTTGTCCGGGTGGATCCGGCCCCGTCCGCCCGCCGCCTGGATGACCAGCGCAGCCACTGCGGCCGCGTCGGCGGCCGCGGCGCTGGTACCGAAGAAGTTCGGGGCTCCCGTTCCATCTGGATCCGTCGACGAGAGCGGACCAGGGGGAAAGAACGTCGTGTCCACGCCGTCCGCGGCCGTGACCTGCGGGGTGAAGCGCACCTCGGGTTCCTCGAGACGGTCGCCGTTCCTGTCGAGGAAGATGGTCGCCGGGCCGGGCGAGCTGAAGTCCTCGGGGAAGTGGGGGGTAGAATAGAACGCGGCCGCCACCCCCTGGGCGCCGCGCGCCGCCGCGTGGCCCCAGATGGACGACGCGCCCTCGCCCGCGAACGGCGCCAGTCCGTTGATGACGACGTGCTTGATGTGGCGGGCCGGCCCGTCGTTCATCTTGCCGATGAGGAGCTGGTAGTCGCTCGCGTTGGCGCCGCCCTGGATCTCCTTCGGGGAGGGCACGATCGCCGCCAGCTCGATGGCGGCGTCCACATTGGCCGCGGTGTTGTCGTCGTGCGTGTAGAAGACGGTCTTGCCGTGGTCCGGATCCATGAAGTTCCCGGCCGCGTCGAAGACGTAGATGTTGTAGTCGGTCCGGACCTTGCCCTGGAAGAACGGCTCGTCCCACTGGAAGTCGATGACGTTGTCGCCCGCCGTGGTGATCAGCTGGGCGATGGTGGGCGAGAGGCCGTGGCCGAAGTTGTGGAAGCTCTTCGGCCGCAACCTGGCCGGGATCTGGCCGAGCTTGACGTTTTCCCGCCCCGCCGCGACCAGCGCCTGCGCCTCGGCGAACGGCACCGGGCGGTAATCGGCTTCATAGGCCTCGATGCCGTTGTTCATCGCCGAGGAGAAATACGCCGCGCCATCCTTGTGCACCGCGTCGGCCGCCTGCGCCACGATCCCGTCCGAGAACATGGGCTCGTCGAAGTAGATGACGTCGTCGACGATCACGTCGGCGTGGAACTGGCTGCGCAGCGCGAGGATGTTCTCGGCGAACTGCAGCTCGCCGTTGAAGGCGCTGGCAAAGCCCAGCTTGGCGCCGGGCGCCACGTCGTGGACGAGCTGCAGCATCGCGCGGCCCTCGTCCGTGCCGGGACCGTTCTCACCGGTGATCTCCTGCAGGACCGTCACGTCGGGCGGCAGGTCGCGCGTCTTCACGTCGTCCGCGGCGTGGATTTCGCACCCGACGTCATCCGGCTTCGTCGGGTCGGGAGGCGGGCACGCATCGTAGCTGTCGGACAGCGCGCCGACCCGCACGCCGGTGCCGTCGATGCCGCGCTTCTGCACCACGCGGGCCTTCTGCAGAGCCACGGCCTGGCTCCGCACCGATCCGGCGCTCGCGTGCGGCCGCAGCTGCGCGCGGACGTTCTGCACGCCGGGCACGGAGGCGGCGGCTCGCGCCGAACCGAGCGGGAGATATCCTTCGGCGAAGCGGGGGTCGATGCTGCTCGTCGCGGTGAGGCGGAATCCCATCGCGGAGAGCTCGGGCAATACCGTATCCAGCGCGACGCCGTCGGCCACGTGCAGCTTCACCACGGGATCGCCGCTCCGGTTGGTCAGGTGCAAAGACAGGAGCAGCGTGAGGTCCGGATCGCCGCTCTCCCACCGTGCGACCATCTGGGAGAGGCTTCCGCCCAGGGCGCCGGGCGCAGCGGCCGCCGCCTTGGAGACGCAGAGAATCAATCCGGCGATCCCGAAGGTCGCCGCTCGACCGGGCTGCCTCATCATCCTCGCCTGCGCTGGGTAGGGCTCGTCCCCCCGGACGCTGCGTGCGCGAGAAGCCTACCGGCACCCACAGGGTTGCGGCAAGGCGCCGCGTCCAGAATGCGACGATACGGGCGGCAACCTCGCGAAAAAACAGGGCCCCGGGCACCGTGGATGCCCGGGGCCCCATCGGTCTGGAACGCTCCCTATTGGTTCGGCCCGGCGTCCGTGAAGGTCCGGATCGCGAACCACAGCGGTGCCTTCAGCGCGTTCCCGCAGCCAGTCACGGTCAGATCGCCCCAGTACTGACCGTCGGGCGAGGTCTTTGCCGTGCTGACGGTCACCGAGACCGTGGCCGACTGGCCGGCGCCCAACGTGACGCTCGATGGCGTGACGCTCGCGCTGGCGGCGGTGCCTGTCACGCCTGCGGTGAAGGTCAGCGCCGCAGTCGCGTTGCAGGTTTGCTTCGCGTTGGTGACGTTCGTGATCGTCACGTCGATAGTCTTCGACTGACCCGAGGTCGGCTCGATCTTGCGGAACGAGAGCGTCGCTGGAGAGAGCACCGCAGAGACCTTGGTGGCCGCCGCTAGATCCACCACACCGCCGCCGCGGTTCTGCGGATTCGTCGTACCGAGCGCCGTCGGTCGGCTCGCGGTATCGACGAGCGCGCTCTTCACCATCGCCGGCGTCCAGTCGGGGTGCAACTGCCGCAGCAGCGCCGACGACCCAGCCACATGCGGCGTGGCCATGCTGGTTCCCTGGAACATCTCGAACTCGCCGTGCAGGACGGAGGACAGGACGTTCACGCCCGGCGCGCACACGTCCGGCTTGATGTCCAACAGATTCGCCGGTCCCCGGCTGGAGAAGCCGGCGAGGAAGTTCTCGTTGCTCGTCAGCACCTCCGTGAAGGCGGTGCCGTTCGCGCTCGCGCTCGTGCTGGAGGCGGCAGCGGTCCGGATCGCGCCGCGGTCGCTCAGCCCCAGCATCACCGCCGGCGTCGCGGGCTGGTCGGGCGTGCCGTCCTGCCCCATCGCCGCCGGATCGCCCGGCGCATTGTTCACCACCAGGACCCCGGCGGCGCCCGCGTTGCGCGCGTTGCGGATCTTGGTCGAGAACGTGCAGACGCCCCGGTCAATGACGACGATCTTGCCGGTGTGCGTTCCGGCCGGGACCGGCGTGCAGGCCTGGGTGGCCGCGCCTGCCGCCGCGCCTGCGGCGGTGCCGTTCCAGTTCGCGAGCTGCGCGGTCACAGCCGGGTCGAAGGCATTGAAGTCACCGACGGCCGCGCCGAACGTGGTCGCGCCGACGGTGACGTTGATGCCGAAGAAGTGGTTGTTGGTCGACGCGCACGCGGTGATCGCGTCCGCGGCCTGCCCCGGGCTCTCGACCGTGTTGACGCCCGGCCCGGAGTTGCCGGCCGCGATCGCCACCACCACGCCCGCCTGAGCCGCGCGGTTGCTCGCCACGGTGAGCTGATCCTGGAACCCGCGGATCCCGCCGCCGAGGCTCATGTTGATGACGTCCATCCCGTCCTTGACCGCGTCCTCGATCGCCTGCGCGATATCGTGCGAGGTCGCGCTGCCGGTCTGTCCGGGGAACACGTTGTAGTTGCCGAGGAACGCCTTGGGCGCGACACCGGTGAGGCCGATCACGGCCGGGAACTTGCCGTTCGCCGGAGCCGTCGTGCCGTTCACGCCCGCGATGGTGCCGGAGACGTGTGTGCCGTGGTCCTGGAGCGCTCGCGCCGTGAACGACCCCGGCTTCCCGGTGAAGTAGACGCGCGCGACGATCACCTTCCTGCTGGTGAACTGCTGGTTGCCGGGATCGAACTTGGGGAACCCCGCCGGCGGCGTGAGCGTGCTGTCGGTGAGGAACGGATGGGTCTGGTCGATGCCAGTGTCGAGCACGCCGACCTTGATGCCCGCGCCTGCCTTCGCGACGCCGCCGACCGCCGTCCAGGCGGCCGGCGCGTTGATCACGTCGACGGAGCGGTTCATGGTGGGCGCGTAGGTCAGGCTGGGCTCGACCAACGTGACGCCTGGGCCGGCGCGCAGAGAATCGAAGCTTGCGCCGTTCAGCTGGACTCCGAAGCCGTTGAGGATGGTGTCGTACTCGCGCAGCACCTTGGCGGGTGAATTGGTCGCCTTCAGCAACTGCTTGAAATCGTTGCGCGCGTGCGCGAGCGCCGCCTGGTACTGGCCGTTCGCGCCGCTGTTGAAGTCGATCTTGCCGTTCTTCGCGCGCGTGACGCCGGGCCAGGCGGCCAGAGGCGGATCCGCGAGGATCACTATCGCGTAGCCGTCAGCGATTCCCGTGGCGGGAAGGCGCCCGTCGGAGTTGTTTACGACGGCGTGTGCAGCCGCCGCGGCGAAAAGGACAGCGAGGAATGCGTTCACAGAACGCTGGCGCATTTGAAGGCCCCCTTGAGGTGTGGGTGCGGGGTTCTCCGACAAGGGGTGGGGTCTCGTCAAGTCGGACCACAGCGGCGAACGGGCACCGCCGCACTGGTCCGCAGGCGCTCGCTCGCTCGAGGACCGGAAGCAGACAAGGTCCGCGAGGAGTTCCGTGGACTTGTGTCGGCCGCCCCGCGGCCCATGCTACAGGCCGCGCAGCGCGGAGCGCGCGCGAGCGAGCGCGAGCCCGAATCGACCGTCCGGCGACTCGAACCAGCGCTCCGGCGAGAAGCCCGATTCGTCGAGCAGGTGGAGCACCTGGTCGCGGGCGAACCGGCGCGAGATCTCGGTGCGGATCCCCTCGCCGCGCTCGAGCTTCAGTCTCCCGCCCAGGCGCCCGAGGTCCACTTCGAGCGCGCGCCTCGCCACGAGCCACATCTCGATCCGCTGCCGCTCGACCACGTACGGCGCGTGATGATCGAACTCCTCCGGATCGAACCCGCTGCGCGCCAGCGCGTTCACGTTGCGCAGGATGTTGCGGTTGAACTCCGCGGTCACGCCCGCGGAATCGTTGTAGGCGGCGTGGATGACGTCCGGGTCGGTCACGAGATTGGCGCCGAGCAGCAGCAGGTCCCCCGGGGCGAGGTGGCTGCGCACGCGCTCCAGCAGCCTGATCGCGTCGGGGTCCTCGTCGTTGCCGATGGTGCCGCCCAGGAAGAGCGCCAGCCGCGGGCCGCCGCCGGGAGCGGGCGGCAGGCGCAGCTCCTGCGTGTAGTCGGCGAGCACCTCGTCCACGGGGATCTCGGGGCGCGCCTGGGCGAGCAGCTCGCGCGTGCGCGCCAGGGCGTGCGCGGAGATGTCCACGGCGACGTAGCGCGGGCGGCCGCCCAGCCGCAGCGCCGCCTCCAGCAGCGCCACCGTCTTCGAGGCGGCCCCGCTGCCCAGCTCCATCATCTCCGACAGCGCCGCGCCGCCGGCAGCCTCGACGATCGGGCGGGCCTGCTCCAGCAGCAAGGCGCGCTCGGTCCGGGTCGGGTAGTACTCCGGGAGCCGGGTGATGTGCTCGAACAGCGCCGAGCCCCGGTCGTCGTACAGGTACTTGCAGGGGACCTCGCGCGGGGTCCGCTGGAGCGCCTCGCGGAGCTCGTCGAGCGCGGCAGCCTCCGCATCGACGCTCACCAGCGTCGCCGTCCGGGCCGGCTGGTCTCCGCCGCCCTGCGCCTGCTCGAATCGCCGCATCTACAACCCTCCCGCGCAGCGCACGCCGGCAGGGATCTCCCGGAACCCCGGCTCGTACCAGTTGCGGAAGCTTGGACGCTTGAGGCGCAAATGCGTTGCCCAGCTGCCGCCGCGGATGATCTTGTGACTGCCGAACCAAGGCGTGGAATAGCCCTCGTACGGATAGGCGCGGAACCCCTGGTAGGGCTCGAACCAGCTCGAGGTCCACTCCCACACCTGCCCGCATCCGGGCAAGCCGGCGCGGCGCGCCGTCTCCCACTCGGCCTCGGTCGGCAGCCGCGCCCCGCGCCAGCGCGCGTACGCGTCCGCCTCGAACCAGGAGATGCAGCTCACCGGGTGATCGGGCGGGGCGTCGGGCCACCCCAGCGGCTTTTCGACCGCGTTCGTGGTGCGCCAGCGCCAGCCCTCCGGAGTCCAGTTGCGCTCCTCGCCATAGCCGCCCGCCTCGACGAAGTCGCCGAACTCGCGCACCGTGACCGGGACAGCGTCGATCCAGAACGGCTCCAGCCGGACCCGACGCGCCGGGCGCTCGTTGTCGTACGCTTCCGGGGCATCGTCGCTGCCGATGGACGCCGCCGCGCCGCCGGGGAACTGGAGCCGCGCGGGCTCGCGCACCTCGGCCAGCAGGGCTCCGCGCTGCAGGCGGCCGTGGAACAGCGCCGCGATGACCTGGACGTGCTCCGCGTGCTGCAGCTCGTGCTGCGCGAGGTGGCGGACGAGGAAGTCCGCCGGCAGGCCATCGATCACCGGCGCCGGCCGCGTGCGCAGCCGCTCCCGGACCCTCTCCAGCACCTCCGCGAGCCAGGCACGCAGCTCTTCCGGCGTCGGAAGCTCCGCGCGGGCCGGCTTCGCCGTCTGCGTCGGATCGAAGAATCCCCCGAACCGCTCGCCCGCCGGTTCGCCCGACAGCAGCCATCGAGCCTGCATCGCCGCGACGTGCCCCAGGTGCCAGCCCACCGGGCTGTAGGCGGGCGACGGGCGCTCGGCCCACCGCTCGGGCGGCAGGCGGGCGGTTGCCTTGAGCAGGAACGCGCGCGCCTCCACGAGCTGGGCGGCCGGCCCCTCTCCTTTCGCACCCTGCGGAAAGCTCACGTCAAGGCCTCCACTCGCGGTTCGCTCCCCCTCAACGCCACGGCGAGGTGGCCCGCCGGGACCTCCCGGAAGCGTCCGATTCCCTGCCCGTCCGGCCAGAGAGGTTCCGACGCCATGCACCAACCTAGCTCGCGACCGCCGGACGGGCCACCCGCGGAATACAGAGTCGCGGGCGCCAGGCCGATCGCATGCCGTGCCCCGACCAGCACCTCGCCGTCACTGGCCAGGAGCGTCGCCACGGCCGTGGAGTTCGTTTGCGAACAGATGCGCTGCAGTCGCTGCAGCGCGGACCGAACGGCGTCCGGCAGCGAAGCCGCGCCCCGATCGAGCGCGTCGAGCACGAGCGCGAACAGCCCCTCCGAGTCGCTGCCGCCCTGCACCGCCTGGTACGCGGCGTCTCCGAGCCCCTCGCGAAGCAGGCGCGCGGGCCCGCGCTGCCAGCCGGTGACGAATCCATTGTGGAGGAAGGCGACGCGGCCCCGCGCGAACGGCTGCACGCAGCCCAGCTCGTAAGGGATCCCCGGCGTCGCGCTGCGGACCGCCGCGAGCGCGGCCGTGGCGTGCAGCCGCTCGCAGACCAGCGGCAGATTGGGATCCGCCCAGATGGGCTGCGCGCTCCTGTACAGCGCCGGCTCGGGACGGCCGTCGCCGAGCCAGAGCGCCGCGCCCCAGCCGTCGGCGTTCACCGTCCCGCTCGTCATCTCGCGCGGCCGGTAGCTCTGCGCGTAGAGCGAGTGCGGCGGCTTCTGCACGAGCTCCGCCGGGGCCAGCGGCGGCCCGATGTATCCCACCATTCGGCACATGCCACGTCAGGCTGCCCCGAGGAGCGGGCGGGCGCAAGTCACTCGGGCGGAGCCGGCCGCAGCCAGGACACCGCGATGGCCACCGCCAGGATGCCCCCGATGATCGCCAGGGAGGTGCCGGTGGGCAGGTGCACCCATCGGTAGAACAGCATTTTCAGCCCGACGAACAAGAGGATGGCCGCCAGCCCGGGCTTGAGGTACCGCACCCGCGCCAGGGCGCCGCGCACCACGAAGTAGAGCGCCCGGAGTCCGAGGAGGGCGCAGACGTTGCTGGAGAAGACCAGGAAGGAGTCGTCGGTCACCGCGAACACCGCCGGGATCGAGTCCAGCGCGAAGACGAGGTCAGCGGTCTCCGCGGCGACGAGCGCGAGGAGCAGCGGAGTCGCGTATCGCCGCCCGTCCTTGCGGACGATGAAGTTGGGACCTTCGATGGTGTCGATCATCGGCAGGTGCTTGCGCACGAACCGGACCACCGGGTTGTCCGCCGGGGAGCGCTCCTCCCCCTCCCGGTGGAGCGCGATCTTGGCCGCCGTGTAGACGAGGATGGCGCCAAAGATCGCGATGACCCAGCGGAAGCGGTGGACCAGCGCCACCCCGGCGAGGATCAGCCCGCCACGCAGGATCAGCGCGCCCAGCACCCCCCAGAACAGCACCCGGTGCTGGTAGTCCGGCGGGATGGCGAAGCTCTGGAAGAGCAGCACGAACACGAAGAGATTGTCGACCGAGAGGGATTTCTCCAGCAGGTATCCGGCGAAGAACTCCAGGCCGGCCTCGCCGCCGTAGCGGCGCCACAGCCAGGCGCCGAAGGCGAGCGAGAGCACGATCCAGAAGACGCTCCAGCCGATCGCCGCGCGGAAGCGCTCCCCGTGGCCGCGCCGCGAGGAGAGGTAGAGATCCAGGCCGAGCAACACCAGCACGCCGGCGAGGAAGCCCACCCACAGCTCGGGTGAGTCGATGTTCACCGCTCCGCCGCCGAGGTGCTGCGGACTCACGCGCGCTCACCCCGACCGCGAGGAGTGGAGCGGCTCTTCTGGCGCAGGACGATGCGCACCGGGACGTGGAGCTGGAACCGTTCGCGGAACCGGTTCACCAGAAACCTCCGGTAGGACTCGTCCACCGCCTGCGGCCGGTTGCACTGGATGGCGATGCTGATCGGCCGGACGCCGACCTGCACCGCGTAGGAGAAGCGCACCGGGTATCCGCGCCAGAGCGGAGCGGGATGCTCGTCCTGCGTGCGCTGCACCCAGTCGTTCAGCTCGGGGGTCTTGAGGCGCGTCGCGGCCTCGTCGTGCAGCTCGGCGGCGAGGTCGAGGACGCGTTGCACGCGCGTGCCTTCCAGCGCGCTCACGAACAGGAGCGGGGCATAGCCGACGTGCTGCAAGTGCCGGGCGGCCTCCTCGCGCAGCCGCTTGGCCTCGACTTCCTTGTCGCGCACCAGGTCCCACTTGTTCACCGCCAGGATCACCGCGCGGCCGCGCTCCTCCGCCTGCGCCGCGATGCGAGCGTCCTGCTCGACGCCTAGCTGGGTGGCGTCGGTGAGCACCACCACCACGTCGGCGCGCTCTACCGCGCGGAGCGCGCGCTGGGCGCTGAAGACCTCCACCTTGTCGGTCACGCGCCGCTTCTTGCGCAGGCCCGCGGTGTCCACCAGGACGAAGGTGCGGCCTCCGTGCTGGGTCGATTCCTCCGCCGCGTCGCGGGTGGTGCCGGGCATGGCGGAAGCGACGAAGCGCTCCTCGCCGAGCAGCCGGTTGAGCAGCGTGGACTTGCCCACGTTGGGGCGTCCGACGACCGCCAGGCGCACCGGGCCGCCGGGACGCGCTTCCGGCCGTTCCTCCGGCTGCGCGTCTTCCTCCTCCGAGCGCGGGGGCAGCTCCAGGGCCGCGGCATCGAGCAGCTCCGACACGCCGCGGCCGTGCTCGGCGCTCAGGGGGAAGACGTCGAAGCCGAGCGAGTGCAGCTCGCCCAGGTCCAACGCGTCGGAGCGGCGGGTGGAATCGACCTTGTTGGCGGCGAGGAGCACGGGCTTGCCGCCTTTGCGGAGCAGCGCCGCCAGCTCCCGGTCGGCGCCGGCGAGCCCCTGCTCCGCGTCGACCACCAGCACCAGGACGTCGGCCTCGCGGATCGCGGCGTCGGCCTGCTCGCGGACCGCGCGCACAAGCTGCTCCTCGGCCTTGGGCGTGAACCCGCCCGTGTCCACCACGCGGAAGCGGCGGCCGGCATGATCGGCCTCGGCGTATTGCCGGTCGCGCGTCACTCCCGGCGTGTCCTCCACGATGGCGAGCCGGCGGCCCACGATGCGGTTGAAGAGCGTCGATTTGCCCACGTTGGGCCGTCCCACCAGGGCCAGGAGCGGGAGCATCCGCTTACGCGCTCACCACGGCGAGCCGCGTGCGCGGAGCGGGCGGCGCCGGGTGAGGGGTGGCGTCGATCACCGCGACCTCGGCGCCGACGAGCGCGACGAGCCCGGCCCGCTCGACGCGGACACGGACCAGGTCTCCCACCGCCGAGGCCCCGGCGAAGTGGACGGTCCAGTTCTCCCGGGATCGGCCGAAGCGCTCCCCCGGGACCCCCGGCTGCGTGCGGGCGCTCTCCACCAGCACCTCCACCTCGCCGCCCGTGCGCGACCGGTGGCGCAAAAGCGTGCGCGCCTGCTGGAGCCGCTGCACCTCCTCGAGGCGGCGGGTGGCGACGGGGCGCGGGACCTCCAGCCACTCCGGGCTGCGCTGCGCGGCCGCGCGCTCCTGGGAAAGCCGCAGCGCCGCCGCGGTGTGCGGGCGCTCGCTGAACACGAAACTGAAGAGGTTGTCGTAGGGGACGCGACGCAAGAGCGCGAGCGTCCGCCCGTGCTCCTCCTCGGTCTCGCCCGGGAAGCCGCAGATGATGTCGCTGGTCAGCGCCACGTGCGGGCAGGCGGCGAGCAGGCCCGCCACTCGGTCCTCGTACTCGGCGACCGTGTAGCGCCGCCGCATGCGCTCGAGCACCGTGTCCGCGCCGTGCTGCACCGGCAGGTGGAAGTGAGGCATGAGCTTCTCCACCTCGCGGAAGCAGCCGGCCAGCTCCGGCGAGAGGTCCATCGGATGGCTGGTGGTGAAGCGGATGCGCCGCAGGTCCGGCACCGCGGCGACGCGGCGGATGAGCTGCGCGAAGCTGCACCCGCCCGAGTAGGAATTGACGTTCTGCCCGATCAGGGTGACCTCGCGGACGCCCACCGCGGCCAGCGCCGCGACCTCGCGCACGATCTCGCCATACGGCCGGGACACCTCGCGCCCGCGCGTGTGCGGCACCACGCAGAAGCTGCAGACGTTGTCGCAGCCCTTCGTGGCGGTGACGAACGCGGTGGCCTTGCCTCGCGCGCCCTCCGGGTCGGCCTGTGGAAACACGTACTCCTCGGACGGCACCCAGCCGGTCTCGACCCCACCCTGCTCCGCCAGCTCGGCGATGCGCGCGATCTGGTCCGGGCCGAGCACGAAGTCGACGTACGGAGCCCGCTCGAGGAGCCCCTCCTTCTCTTGCTGCGCCACGCAGCCGGCCACCCCGATGCGCGCGCCGCGCTGCGCCTTCACCATCCGGTACCGGCCCAGCGCGGAATAGAGCTTGTCCTCGGCCTTCTCGCGGATGGCGCAGGTGTTGAGCAGCACCAGGTCCGCGCGCTCGGCGGCGTCCGCCGGGAGCCAGCCGGCCCGGAGGAGGGACTCGCCCATGCGGGCGGAGTCGTGCTCGTTCATCTGGCAGCCGAAGGTGTGGATGAAGTAGCGCTTCTTCACGGCCGGAGGGGATATGTCAGAGGCACTTTGGCCCGTCAATGCAATCGGGCAGCGGTTGACGCGGCGCCCGTTCCTGGGCCACGCTGCGCCCCCGCTCGGGAGCAGCGCCCGCCCGCCCGGAGGAGCCAAATGCGTTTTCTTCTCGCCGCCACTGCCTGCATCGCACTCGCTGCCCGCGCCGACGGCATCGACCGCGACAGCCTGCTCAGCGAGGCGCCCGCGGTGCCCACCAAAGGGACCGTGCGTCTCAGCGGGATCACGACCGGGACCAGCGACCAGGGCGGCGTGAACGGGACCCAGGGGCAAGCCAACATCGCGGGCAGCATCCTGTGGACGCCGGTCGAGAACCTCGCCGGCGACGTCGGCATGTACTGGCAGGTCGGCGCCAACGGGCCTTCCGCGCGGGTGCGTTACCAGATCCTCTCGCAAGCGCGCACAGGTATCGACCTCTCCGCGGGAGCGCGCTTCAAGACGGTCGGTTTCCATCCTGACGAAGGCGAGGTGGAGCTCCTGCTCCTCGCCGGCCGCCGCTTCGGGAACGTCGAGCTGGTGCTGAACGGCGTGTTCGGTTTCGAGACCGGGGGCGGGAACGGGAAGGACGTGGAGGCAAGGGCCTTCGCAGGCTACCGCTTCACCGAGGACGTGCGCGCGGGTCTGGACGGGCGGATCCAGGGCGAAGTGGCGGACGAGGAGACGCCGGCTCCGGGCACGCCGCTGAAGACGGGCCGCGATTACGACCTGACCGCGGGGCCGGCGGTGTCGTGGATCGTGGCGCGCAGCCTGGGCAGCCTCCTGCACAACGTCCAGGTGCAAGGCCTGGTCGGGGTCGCGCAGCCGAAGCGCACCGACACGACCGCCGCGGTCGGCATCGTCTCGGCCAGCATCGATTTCTAGAGTTTGGCGGCGGCGCGTCCGACGATGCGGCGGCGCTCGTCGTCGATCCCGCGCCGCGCCGCCGAGACGGATTGGACCAGCTCGGGATCGGCGGTGCGCGGCGAGCCGGCTCGAAACGGCGGTGCCGGGTCGTACTCCATCCCGAGCTGGATGGCCTGCGCCACCTTCTCTCCGCGCAGCTCGGCCGCGAGGCGCAGGCCGAAATCGATCCCGGCGGTCACCCCGCCGCCCGTCGCGCGGTTGCGGTCGATGACCACGCGCTCGTGAACCGGCATGGCGCCGAACGCGGCCAGCAGATCGAGGCTGAGCCAGTGCGTGGTGGCGCGGTACCCGCGCAGGAGGCCGGCCGCGCCCAGCACCAGCGCCCCGGTGCACACCGACGTCACCCAGGCGGCGCGCTCGGCTTGCGCGCGCAAGAATCGGAGCAGCGCCTCGTCTTCCATCGCGGCATTCACGCCGGGGCCGCCGGGCACGCAGAGGACGTCGAGCTGCGGCGTATCGGAATACCCGACGTCGGGACGCAGCCGGAGCCCGGTGTCGCTGCGCGCCTCGCCCTCGCCGACGAGCAGCACCTGCGCGTCCGGGAGCCGCCCGAACACTTCGTACGGTCCGGTCAGGTCGAGCTGGGTGAGGCGCGGAAAGAGCAGCAGGCCGATGCGCGTCGTCATCGTCCCTCCGGATAGCCGGCGCGGCGCAGGCCACGCGAGGTCTGCGTCCAGTCCTTCTCCACCTTGACGTGCAATTGCAGGAAGACCTTGCAGCCGAGGAGCTTCTCGATCTGCTTGCGCGCCTTGGTGCCGATCTCCTTGAGGCGCGCGCCGCCGCGACCGATCAGGATCGCCTTCTGGCTGTCGCGCTCGACCAGCACCGTCGCCGAGATGCGGGTGAGCCCGCGCGGACCCATGGCGCGCTCGGACTCGTCGAACTCCTCGACCACCACCGCCGCGCTGTAGGGGACCTCCTGCTCGGTCTGGTGCAGGATCTGCTCGCGGACGAGCTCGGCTACCATTTCGCGCTCCGGCACGTCGGTCCACTGGTCCTCGGGGAACAGGGGCGGCCCTTCGGGCAGGTGGCGCGCCACCGCCTCGAGCAGCCCCTCCACGTTCTCGCCCGTGAGCGCCGACAGCGGGTACACCTCGGTCCAGTCGTGCTCGCGCCGCCAGCGGTCGATGAGCGGCAAGAGCTGCGCCCGCGACAGCGCGTCGATCTTGTTGATCACCAGCAGCGTGGGCTTCTTGGCCGCCTTCACCTGATCGAGCGCCCTCCGGGTGGCCGCGTCGATGGCCGGGCTCCCCGCCTCGATGAGGAACATCGCCACGTCGGCCTCGTTCAGCGTCTGCAGCGCCTGCTGCACCATCCGAGCGTTCAGGCCCCCGCGCGCGGAGTGGAGTCCGGGAGTGTCGAGCAAGGCCACCTGCGCCCCGGGCCGCGTGACCACGCCCAGGATGCGCGAGCGCGTGGTCTGCGGCTTGGGCGAGACGATGGCCAGCTTCTGCCCGAGCAATCGGTTGAGCAGCGTGCTCTTGCCGACGTTCGGGCGGCCCACGATGGCCGCGAAGCCCGCCCGGTGCGGTCCCGGCGGCGCGGCCTGCGGCAACTCAGGGCGCCTTCTCGCTGCGCACGATCTCCACGTGCTGCAGCGCCACTTGCGCGTTCCCGCCGCGGGCGATCTTGGGCACCAGCTCGAACCCCTTCACCACCTCGCCGAAGATGGTGTGGCGGTTGTTGAGGTGCGGGGTCGGCACCTCGGTGATGAAGAACTGCGAGCCGTTGGTGTTCGGCCCCGAGTTCGCCATCGCCAACAGGCCCGGCTTGTCGAAGTGGCGCCTGCTCTGGAGCTCGTCCTTGAAGCGGTAGCCGGGATCTCCGGTGCCGGTGCCCAGCGGATCCCCGCCCTGGATCATGAAGTTGGGGATGACGCGGTGGAAGACCGTCCCGTCGTACAGCTTCGCGTGGGTCTTGGCGCGCGTGCGCGGGTCGGTCCACTCCTTGGCGCCGGTCGCGAGGCCGACGAAGTTGGCGACGGTCTCCGGGGCGTCCTTCTCCAGGAGCCGGACGGTGATGTTGCCCTGGCTGGTCTGGAAGATGGCGTACAGGTCGCCCTTCCCCTGCGGCATGCCGCTGCTCGGATTGGCCATGGTGGTGTCCTGTGCTTTCCCTTCGGGTTGACCCACCGGCTTCACCGCCGCCGCGGTGGGCTGCTTCGGTTTCGGGGCGTTCGTCTCGGCTCTCGCGCTGTCCTTGCCACCTGCGAGGGCGAGGATGGCGAGCAGGGGCAGGATGGTTCGCATGCGCGTGTCGACTCCTGGCAAGGGCGCGGAGACTAAAACACCGGCAAGCCCGCGTCGAGCGCCGCTTTCGCGGCAGCCTGCTCGGCTTCCTTCTTGGTCCGGCCCGAGCCGCGGCCGAGGGCGGCGCCCTGGAACTGCACCTCGACCTCGAAGGTGCGCGCGTGCTGGGGACCGGGGGCGTCGAGCACCTGGTACACGGGCCCGGCGCGGTGCACGCCTTGGAGCTTCTCCTGCAGCTCGGTCTTGTAATCGCGTCCGAGCAGGCCCGAGGTGGCCGCGTCGAACAGCGGAGCGAGCAGGTGGTCCAGCACCTCGAGCGCGCTCTGCAGGCCGCGCGACAGGTACACGGCAGCCACCACCGCCTCCACCGCGTCGGCGAGCAGGCTCTGCTTCTCGCGTCCGCCGGTGCGCTCCTCCCCGCGGCCCAGGAGCAAGAGCTCCCCCATGCCCAGCTCGCGCGCCACCTGCGCCAGCGACTCCGCCTTGACGATGCACGCGCGCAACCGCGTCAGGTCGCCCTCCGCCGAGAGCGGGTGCCTCTCGAAGCACCGCATGGAAACGGCCAGGCCGAGGACCGCGTCGCCGAGGAACTCGAGACGCTCGTTCGATTCCATGACCTCGCCCGCGAGGCGGCGCTCGTGCACGAAGCTGCCGTGCCGCAGCGCCTCGAGAGCCACCTCCTGCCGCAGGCCGCCCTCGGGCAGGCCGAGCCGGGAGGTGAGCAGCGCCACTCGCTCGGGATCGGTCAGCTCGGCCATTCCGGGCGAGCCTATCCTCGCGCCGCCTCCTCCGCCACGCTGTACGGGTCGAGATCGCGTCGCGCGATGCGCAGCGCCAGCTCGTCGATCTGCGCTCCCTGGGCGGAGAGCCGCTCCACGGCGGCGCGCAGCAGGCGGTCGCGCAGGATCTCGATCAGCTCGTAGCGCGCGCGCTGGGTCTCGCGCTGCAGCAGGCCCGGGCCGCCCTTGAGCAGGCGGTAGTGCGCCTCGATGCCGTCCCACAGCTCGCCGATCCCTTCTCCCTGGGTGGCGACGCACTTCACGATCGCCACCTCGCGATCCTTCGCCGACAACTCCATCATCTGGCGCAGGTCGCGGACGGTGCGGTCGGCGCCCTCGCGGTCGGCCTTGTTCACGCAGAAGAGGTCCGCCACCTCCAGGATGCCGGCCTTGATCGCCTGGATGTCGTCGCCCAGCCCGGGCACCACCACCACCACCGTGGTGTGCGCCAGCCGGCAGATCTCCACCTCGTCCTGGCCGACGCCCACGGTCTCGACGATCACCACGTCCTTCCCCATCGCATCGAGCACGCGCACGCAGTTGCCGGTGGCGCGCGACAGGCCGCCGAGTTGCCCCCGGGTGGCCAGCGAGCGGATGAACACGCCCGGGTCGAGCGCGTGGTCCTGCATGCGGATGCGGTCGCCGAGGATCGCGCCGCCGGTGAAGGGGCTGGTCGGGTCCACGGCGATCACGCCGACCGTCTTGCCCAGCCTGCGCAGGTGCGCGATCAGCCGGTCCACCAGCGTGCTCTTCCCCGCGCCCGGGTTGCCGGTGATGCCAATGAGCTGCGCCCGGCCGGTCGAGGGGAACAGGGCGCGCAGCTCCGCCTCGGCGGTGGGCTGCGCGTCGTCGATCAGGCGCATGAGGCGGGCGGCCGCCCGCACGTCGCCCTGCAGGACGCGGTCGGCGAGGGCGCCCATCAGGCCTTCAGGAGGTCCCGCGCGATCACGAGCCGCTGCACCTCGCTCGTACCCTCCCCGATGGTGCACAGCTTCACGTCGCGGTAGATGCGCTCCACCAGGAACTCCCGGGTGAAGCCGTACCCGCCGTGGATCTGCACGCCGTGGGCGGCGGCGCGGCAGGCGGCCTCGCTGGCGAAGAGCTTGCCCATCGAAGCCTCGGTCGTGTAGGGCCTCCCCGCGTCGCAGAGCGCCGCCGCGCGGTGCACGAGGAGGCGCGCGGCGTCCAGCTCGGTGGCCATGTCGGCCATCATCCAGCGCAGCGCCTGGAAGTCCGCGATCGGCTTGCCGAAGGCCTTGCGCTCCTTCGAATAGGCGACGGACTCCTCCAGCGCGCCGCGCCCGAGCCCGACGCTGAGCGCCCCGATGGTGATCCTGCCCTTGTCGAGGATCTGGAGCGTGTCGACGAACCCGTGGTCCACCTGGCCCACCCGGTTCTCGTCGGGGACGAATACGTCCTCGAGGATCAGCTCGGCGGTGTCGCTGGACCGCATGCCCAGCTTCCCGTGCAGCGGGCGCTGCGAGAAACCCTTCATCCCGCGGTCGAGCGCGAAGGCGGTGATGCCCTTCCGCCGCTTCTCGGGGCTGGTCAGGGCGAGCACCACGAAGACGTCGCCCACCGAGCCCTGGGTGATGAACATCTTGGCGCCGTTCAGCACCCAGCCGGCCCCCTTGCGGACGGCGCTGGTGCGCAGCCCGGCCGCGTCCGAGCCGCTGCCGGGCTCGGTGAGGCCCCAGGCGGCGAGCTTCTTCCCGGAGGCGATGTCGGGGATGTAGCGCCGGCGCAGCTCGTCGGTCCCGAACCGCAGGATGTGCGAGGTGCCGAGCCCGTTGTGGGACGCGACGGTCAGCGCGAGCGACCCGTCCCAGCGGGCGATCTCCTCCACCACCAGGGCGATGCTGACCGTGTCGAGCTGGGAGCCACCCAGCTCTTCGGGCACCGCCATCCCCAGGAGCCCCAGCTCGCCGAGCTGATCGACCACTTCGCGCGGGAACCGCTCGTCGCGGTCCCATTCCGCCGCATGCGGCTTCACCTCGCGCACGCAGAAGTCCCGCACCATCCCGACCAGCTTGCGCTGGCTCTCCGTCGGCTCGAAATCCATCGTCTCTCCTGAATTCTCCGTATCGCCTGTCGCCCCGCAAATCCACCCCAAACGATCTGCTCCCCACCCGACAGCAGGACCGGTTCGGTTTTGGTTAGACGGGGGTGATGCTGCGGCGCTTCGGAGTGCGGGGGCGGGTGCGCTGGGAGGCGGCGGCGAAGCGGGCCACGATCTCGGCGCGGAGGCGGTCGCCCGGCACCACCGTTTCCAGGACCTGTTCCGAGGCGAGCTTCAGGATGTCGATGTCCGCCTTGTACTCGTCGCGGAGCTTCTGCACGTAGGCGGCCCGTTCGGACTCGGGCTTCTCCTGGATCTTGTTGTAGTAGACCGCGTTGACGGCCGCTTCGGGACCCATCACGGCGATCATCGCCTGCGGCAGCGCGATGGTGGCGTCCGGCTCGAACCCCGGCCCACAGAAGGCGTAGAGGCCGGCTCCGTACGCCTTGCGGACCACCACGCACAGCTTGGGCACGGTGGCCTCGCTGACCGCCATGACCATCTTGGCGCCGGCGCGGATGATTCCCTCGCGCTCCACCTTGGTGCCGATCATGAAGCCCGGGACGTCGGCCAGGTAGAGGAGCGGCACGCCGAACGCGTCGCACAGCCAGATGAAGCGGGCCGCCTTGTCCGCGCTGTCGACGAACAGCACGCCGCCCTTGTGCTTGGGCTGGCTGGCCACGATGCCCACCGGCTTGCCGTCGATGCGGGCGAAGCAGGTGATCACCTCGGGCGCGAACAGCTTCTTGATCTCGAAGACGCTGTCCGCATCGACCAGCTCGCGGATGAGCGCGAACATGTCGAAGAACTTGTTCTGGTCGGGCGGGATCAGCTCCTCGATGCGCTTGCCCGACGAGGCGGGCGCGAGCGGCTTCGCCACCGGCACGGGCGACTCGAAGTTTTCCGGAAGGTACCCGAGGTAGCGCTTGCCCGCCTCGATCGCCTCCTCCTCCGTCTTCACCAGCACGTCGCCGCACCCCGAGACGGTGCAGTGCATGCGCGCGCCGCCCAGCTCCTCCAGCGTGACCTTCTCGCCGATCACCATCTCGGCCATGCGCGGCGAGCCCAGGTACATCGACGCGTTGCCCTCGACCATCACCACGATGTCGCAGAAGGCGGGGATGTACGCGCCGCCCGCGGCGCTCGGTCCGAAAAGCAGGCAGACCTGCGGCACCAGCCCGCTCAGCTGGCACTGCAGGTGGAAGATGCGGCCCGCCCCGCGCCGGCCCGGGAACATCTCCAGCTGGTCGGTGATGCGCGCCCCGGCGGAGTCGACCAGGTAGACCATCGGGCAGCGCAGCTTCAGCGCCTGCTCCTGGATGCGGACGATCTTCTCCACCGTGCGGCGGCCCCAGGAGCCGGCCTTCACAGTCGAATCGTTGGCCATCAGCGCGACCAGCCGGCCGCCGATCTTCCCCAGCCCGGTGATCACCCCGTCGGCGGGCAGCTCCGGGTCGGTGGCGTTCGCGAGCGCCCCGTCCTCGACGAAGCTGCCCTCGTCGAGGAGCAGCCGCACGCGCGCGCGGGCGAAGAGCTTCCCTTGCTCGGCGTTCTTCTGGTGGTACTTGGGCGCCCCACCCTTCTCGATGCGCTGGAGCTCCGCCTTGATCTTCGCGTCCGAGGACATGGCGCGCGCCTTGTAGCAGAGCGCGCCCCCCGGCGCTAACCGGATGGCGGGCTGGCGGCGGAACGTCCGCCCGCTCGCGGCGCGCCGCGCCGCAAGCTTGAGAACACCGGGCGCTGCGGTACGATCGGCCGGCATGCCCAGGCGGAAGCCGCGCGAGGGCGGCGACACGGCCGTCGCGACGGAGAAGAAGACGCGCACGGCCCGGCCGCGCCTGTGGCGCGTCCTCCTCCACAACGACGATTTCACCACCATGGAGTTCGTGGTGAAGGTCCTCACCGAAGTGTTCAACAAGACGCCGGCCGAGGCCACGGATCTCATGTTACAGGTGCATCATCGTGGCGCGTGCGTGGCAGGCGTGTACACTCACGAAGTGGCGGAGACCAAGGTCGCGGCGGTGGAGCAACTGGCACGGCAGGCAGAATTTCCGTTCCTCTGTACGATGGAGCGGGAGGACTAGTCGCCGCCGATGGGGCGGCGCTACGCTGATTGGCGTCGTGGAAGCGGGACGAAGAGGATGGCGCTGAGCATCACCAAGGAACTGGAGTCGACGCTGGGTCTGGCCTTCGCGGAGGCCAAGGCTCGGCGCCATGAGCACGTCACCCTGGAGCACCTGCTCTACGCGCTGCTCCGCGACCCGGTCGCGGCCCGCATCCTGCGCGCCTGCGGAGCCAGGCTGCCGGAGCTGCGCCGCGAGCTGGAGCAGCACCTCGACGAGTCCCAGCCGTCCTTGCCGCGCGGCGCCGACCGCGAGCCCGAGCACACCCAGGCGTTCAAGCGGGTGCTGGAGCGCGCCGCGCTGCAGGTCCAGTCGAGCGGCAAGGAGCAGATCGACGGCGGCAACGTGCTGGTCGCCTTCTACCGGGAGCGCGACTCGCACGCCGTCTACCTGCTGGAGCGCCAGGGGATCACCCGCCTGGACCTGCTCCGGTACATCTCCCACGGAGCGCTCAAGGTCCGGGACCCCTCGGCGATGCGGCAGTACGAGGAGGGCGAGCCTGGGAGCGATCGCGAGCAGCACGCGCACGACGACGAGGACGAGGAAGCGCCCGCCGACGATCCGCTGGGCGCCTACTGCGTCGACCTGGTCGCCCGCGCCGCGGCCGGCAAGATCGACCCATTGGTCGGCCGCGTCGCCGAGCTGGAACGGACCATCCAGATCCTCTGCCGGCGCCGCAAGAACAACCCCATCTTCGTGGGCGAGTCGGGGGTGGGAAAGACCGCCATCGCCGAGGGCCTGGCCCTGCGGCTGGCGGAGAACGGCGTCCCGGCCGTGCTCAAGGGCGCTCCCCTCTACGCGCTCGACCTGGGCGCGCTGCTCGCCGGCACCAAGTTCCGCGGCCAGTTCGAGGAGCGCCTCAAGGGGGTGGTGAAGGCCCTCGCGCAGAAGCCCGGCGCCATCCTCTTCATCGACGAGATCCACATGCTGGTCGGCGCCGGCGCGACCAGCGGCGGCTCGATGGATGCCTCGAACCTGCTCAAGCCCGCGCTCGCGGACGGGTCCTTGCGCTGCATCGGCTCCACCACCTTCCACGAGTTCAAGGCCAGCTTCGACCGGGACAAGGCGCTCGCCCGACGCTTCCAGAAGATCGAGATCCTCGAGCCCTCGCACGACGAGTCGGTGCAGATCCTCCAGGGCCTCAAGTCGCGGTACGAGGAGCACCACGGGGTGAAGTTCAGCGAGGAGGCGCTGAAGGCGGCGGTGGAGCTGTCCGCCAAGCACCTCGTCGACCGGCACCTGCCGGACAAGGCCATCGACGTGCTCGACGAGGCGGGCTCGCTGCAGCGCATGCAGCCACAGGACAAGCGCGTGGCGGTGATCGGGGTGCCCGAGATCGAGCAGGTGGTGGCCAAGATCGCGCGCATCCCGCCCCGCAGCGTGTCGGCGGACGACAAGACCGCGCTGAAGAGCCTGGCGCCCGAGCTGAAGAAGGTCGTCTACGGCCAGGACGCGGCCATCGAGGCGCTCGCTTCGGCCATCCTCCTCTCGCGCAGCGGCCTGGGCAGTCCTACCAAGCCGATCGGCAGCTTCCTCTTCAGCGGGCCCACGGGGGTGGGCAAGACCGAGCTGGCCCGGCAGCTCGCCCGGATCCTGGGCGTGCCGCTGATCCGCTTCGACATGTCGGAGTACATGGAGAAGCACACGGTCAGCCGTCTGATCGGCGCGCCTCCCGGCTACGTCGGGTTCGACCAGGGCGGGCTGCTCACTGACGGTATCCGCAGGTCGCCGCACGCGGTGCTGCTGCTGGACGAGATCGAGAAGGCGCACCACGACCTGTTCGATCTCCTCCTCCAGGTCATGGACCACGCCACGCTCACCGACAACAACGGCCGGGCCGCCGACTTCCGGCACGTGGTGCTGATCTTCACCACCAACGCCGGCGCGCGGGAGATGAGCTCCGGCCGGATGGGCTTCGGCGCGGGGGGACGGCCCGACCTGGTGGTGGGCACCGGCGCGGGCGACTCGCAGGTCAGCGTGGACGGCGGGCGCGGAGCGGGCGCCGCCAAGGCGGCGATCGAGCGGACCTTCAGCCCGGAGTTCCGCAACCGCCTCGACGGCTGGATCGCGTTCAGCGGCCTGCCGCGCGACGTGATCCTGCGGGTGGTGGACAAGCAGGCCGAGGAGCTGCGCGCGCAGCTCCGCGAGAAGAACGTCGAGCTGCAGCTCTCCGAGCCGGCGCGGAACTGGCTGGCGGACCACGGCTTCTCGCCCCAGTTCGGCGCCCGCCCGATGGCGCGGCTGCTCCAACAGGTCCTCAAGAAGCCGCTCGCGGAGCGCATCCTCTTCGGCGACCTGCAGGGCGGCGGAACGGTGGTGGCCGACGTGCAGGACGACCGCATCGAGCTGCGGCTGCTGGGCGCCAAAGCCTGACCATCCGCTTTGGGGGTGTCTTCCCCCGAGTTCCAGGCGTTCTCGGAAGCCCGCCGTCCCTCTAACGCGGTGCGTTCCGCGCCGGGACGGGACGCACCGCGTCAAACAACGAGGCGAGAGTGACCAATGACTACCGCCCCTTCCAGCGGGGCGGGCGCTTCTCCGCGAAGGCGGCCAGCCCTTCCAGGCGGTCC
>Ga0137380_10000271_pt1 | contig 35772 bp, 27 predicted proteins | sample SagtaG_17_FD_104809 | JGI IMG/M metagenome (GOLD analysis project Ga0137380, IMG submission 104809) | Vadose zone soil microbial communities from Sagehorn Ranch, Mendocino, California, USA - Sage2_L_100_16 metaG | ecosystem: Environmental > Terrestrial > Soil > Vadose zone | place: USA...
GTCCCCACCTGGGACGATGCATCCAGGCGGGTCACGGGTTTCGCGATAAGACCGTTGGAGAAAATAAGGCGGCCGCGGATTGACGTGACCGTGCGGATCTCCGGGTTTTTCCGGGACGCGTTCCCGCACGTGATCGCGCTGCTCGACGACGCGATCGCGGCCGTGGCGGACCTGGACGAGCCCGCCGGGTCGAACTACCTGCGGGCGCACGCGGACGCCGACACCGCGGCGCACGGGGACCGGCGCCGGGCAACCACCCGGATCTTCGGGTCCAAGCCGGGCGCCTACGGTGCCGGGCTGCTGCCGCTGATCGACGCCAGGAACTGGCGCACCGACGCCGACCTGGCCGAGGTCTACGCGGTGTGGGGCGGGTATGCCTACGGCCGCGGCCTGGACGGACGGGAGGCGCGCGCGGACATGGAGTCGGCGTTCCGGCGGATCTCGGTCGCGGCGAAGAACACCGACACGCGCGAGCACGACATCGCCGACTCCGACGACTACTTCCAGTTCCACGGCGGCATGGTGGCCACGGTGCGGCACCTAACCGGGGCATCCCCCGCCGCCTACATCGGCGACTCGGCGGTGCCGGACCTGGTCCGCACCAGGACCCTGGCCGAGGAGACCCGCCGGGTGTTCCGGTCCCGTGTGGTGAACCCGCGGTGGCTAGGCGCGATGATGCGGCACGGGTACAAGGGCGCGTTCGAGATGGCCGCTACCGTGGACTACCTGTTCGGCTACGACGCGACCGCCGGCGTGGTGGACGACTGGATGTACGAACAGCTCGCCGCCTCGTACGTGTTCGACGAGCAGACCAGCGCGTTCCTGCGAAAGTCGAACCCGTGGGCACTGCGCGGCATCGCCGAGCGGCTGCTTGAGGCGGCCGACCGCGGCATGTGGGCCAAGCCGGAGGACGCCACCCTGGAGGAGCTGCGGAACGTATACCTGGAACTGGAAGGCGAGCTTGAGGGGGAGGAACCGTGAGCAGCCCGGGCCGCCACCAGCGTGGACTGTTTGTCGTCGTTGTGGCAACGACGACACAAGAATGTCGTGGTTGTGGCAACGACGACAATCAACGATCGCTGCGGAGGCCATGAAGTGACCGGGTTCCCCTTCAGTGCCGTGGTCGGCATGGAGGAACTGCGGCTGGGGCTGGTGCTCAACGCGGTGTCGCCGGGCATCGGCGGGGTGCTGGTGCGCGGCGAGAAGGGCACCGCGAAGTCGACCATGGTGCGCGCCCTGGCGGCGATCCTGCCGGACGTGACGGTCGTGGCCGGGTGCCGGTTCTCCTGCGACCCGGCCGCGCCGGATCCGTCCTGCCCGGACGGCCCGCACGAACCGGGAGCGGCATCGGTCACCCGTGCCGCGCGGCTGGTCGAGCTGCCGGTCGGCGCCAGCGAGGACCGGCTGGTCGGCGCCCTGGACATCGAGCGGGCGCTGACCGAGGGGGTCAAGGCGTACGAGCCGGGGCTGCTGGCCGCCGCGCACCGGGGCGTGCTGTACGTGGACGAGGTCAACCTGCTGCACGACCACCTGGTGGACCTGCTGCTCGACGCCGCCGCGCTGGGCACCTGCTACGTGGAGCGGGACGGGGTGTCCGTCCGGCACGCGGCCCGGTTCCTGCTGGTCGGCACGATGAACCCGGAGGAAGGCGAGCTGCGCCCGCAGTTGCTCGACCGGTTCGGGCTGACCGTGGAGGCGGCCGCTCCACGCAATGCGACCCTTCGCAGCGAGGTGGTACGGCGGCGGCTGGCCTACGACGCAGATCCCGCCGCCTTCACCGCGCGGTGGCAGGACGCCGAGTCGGCGCTGGCGTCCCGGATCGTCGCGGCCCAAGCGCTGCTGCCCGGGGTGGCCCTGCCCGACGCCACGCTGCGGCAGGTCGCGTCGGTGTGCGCGGCGTTCGACGTGGACGGGCTGCGCGCGGACCTGGTGACCGCGCGGGCGGCGATCGCGCACGCGGCCTGGCAGGGCCGGGACGAGGTCACCGCCGTGGACGTGCGGGCCGCCGCGCGGCTGGCGCTGCCGCACCGGCGCCGCCGGCAGCCGTTCGACGCGCCGCAACTCGACGAGGAGGAACTGGACAGGGCGCTGGCCGGGGCCGGTGCGGACCCGGACGACGACCCTGGCCCCGGGGATGACGGGCCGGGCGGCGGGGAGCGCGAGGCCAGCCACGAGACCACGGCGGGCCAGGACGCCCCGCAGCCGCGCGAGGCCGCGCCGGAACCTGGTCCCGCCGCCGAGCCTCCGGGCTCCGCGGCGCAGGCGGACGGGCCGCCACGGCCGGGCCGCCCACCGGCCGCCCCGGGGCCGGTGTTCCGGGTCAAGCGGCTTGAAGTCCCTGGGGTGGGGGCCGGCGCGACGGGCCGCAGGTCTCGGGCCCGCACGGACTCCGGCCACGTCACCGGGGCGCGGCGCCCCGCGGGCCGGATCGGCCGGGTGCACGTGCCCGCCACGTTCGCCACGGCCGCGCCGCACCAGGTGGCACGGGGCCGGGCCGCCGGGAGCAGGCTGTTGCTGCGGCCCGGTGACCTGCGCGAGGCGCGGCACGAGGGGCGGGAGTCCAACCTGGTGCTTTTCGCGGTGGACGCGAGCGGCTCGATGGCGGCCCGGGCCAGGATGGGCGCGGTCAAGGGCGCGGTGCTGTCCCTGCTGCTGGACGCCTACCAGCGCCGGGACAAGGTCGGCATGGTCACGTTCCGGGGCAGCGCGGCCGAGGTGGCGCTGCCGCCGACGTTCTCGGTCGAGGCGGCCGCGGCCCGGCTGGCCGCGGTGCCGACCGGCGGGCGCACCCCGCTCGCGGCGGGGCTGCTCCGGGCCGGGCAACTGCTGCGCACCGAGCGGATCCGGGACCCGCGCCGCCGGGCCCTGCTGGTGCTGGTCACCGACGGGCGGGCCACCGGCGGCCCGGACCCGGTGGCCAGCGCGCACCGGGCCGCGGCCCTGCTGGCGGCCGCGGGAGTGCACGGCGTGGTCGTGGACTGCGAGTCCGGCCCGGTCCGGCTCGGCCTGGCCGCCAGCCTGGCCCAGTCCCTCGGCGGCGTCCTGCTCCGCCTGGAAGAACTTGCCGCCGGGCCGTTGGCTGATTCGGTGCGGGTGCTCAGGGAGGTGGCGTGATGCCGCAGGGGAAGCCCTTGGTCGTCCCGGACGACGGGCTGACTACCAGGCAACGGCGGAACCGGGCGCTCATCGTGGTGCACACCGGCGAGATGAAGGGCAAGTCCACCGCCGCGTTCGGGCTCGCGCTGCGGGCCTGGAACCAGGGCTGGCCGATCGTGGTGTACCAGTTCGTGAAGAGCGCCAAGTGGAAGACCGGGGAGGAGTCCGCGCTGCGCGCCCTGTCCCTGGTGCACGAGCAGACCGGCGAGGGCGCCCCGGTCACCTGGCACAAGATGGGCGAGGGCTGGTCGTGGATCGCCCGGCCCGGCACCGAGGACGACCACGCCGCCAACGCCAGGGAGGGCTGGGAGCAGGTCAAGCGGGACCTCGCCGCGCAGGCGTACGGCTTCTACGTGCTCGACGAGTTCACCTACCCGATCAAGTGGGGCTGGGTGGACGCCGGGGATGTGGCCGCCACGCTGACGGGCCGGCCCGGCTACCAGCACGTGGTCATCACCGGGCGCGACGCCGATCCCGCGCTGGTCGAGGCGGCCGACCTGGTGGTGCGGATGACCAAGATCAAGCACCCGATGGACGCGGGGCAGAAGGGCCAGAAGGGCATCGAGTGGTGAACGTCCCGCGCCTGGTGGTGGCCGCGCCCGCGTCCGGGCACGGCAAGACCACCGTGGCCACGGGGCTGATGGCGGCGCTGGCCGCCCGGGGGCTGGTCACCTCCGGGCACAAGGCGGGCCCGGACTACATCGACCCCGGCTACCATGCGCTGGCGACCGGCCGCCCGGCCCGGAACCTGGACCCGGTGCTCTGCGGCGCCGCCACGATCGCGCCGTTGTTCGCCCACGGCGCCGCGGGCGCGGACATCGCGGTCATCGAGGGGGTCATGGGCCTGTTCGACGGCCGGGGCGCCACGGCGGAGGGGTCCACCGCGCACGTCGCGCGGTTGCTCGACGCCCCGGTCGTGCTGGTCGTGGACGCCGCCGCGCAGGGCCGGTCGGTCGCCGCGCTGGTGTCCGGGTTCGCGTCGTTCGACCCAGGGGTGCGCCTGGCCGGGGTGATCCTGAACCGGGCAGGCTCCGCGCGGCACGAGGAGATCCTGCGCGGCGCGCTCGCCGGGATCGGCATGCCGGTGCTCGGCGCGCTGCGCCGCGACGAGGGCATCGCCGCCCCGTCCCGGCACCTGGGCCTGGTCCCCGCCGCCGAGCGGGAGAGTGCCGCCCGCCACGCGGTCGCCCGGCTCGCGGCCCTGGTCACCGAGTCCGTGGACCTGGATGCCGTGATCGGCCTGGCGCGCCAGGCCGGCCCCTTGCCCGCCACGCCCTGGGACCCGGCAGCCGCGCTGGCCGGCTCATCCCCGGCTTCGGTGATCATGACTTCAGTGGGGCTAGAGCCCCATCAATCTCATGATCACGATCGGGGCGTGCGGGGAGGCGGCGGGGATGCGGGTGGCACCGGGCGGCCGGTGGTGGCGGTCGCGGGCGGGGCGGCGTTCACGTTCTGCTACACCGAGACGGTGGAGTTGCTGACCGCCGCCGGCGCCGACGTGGTGACCGTGGACCCGCTGCGGGACGAGGCGCTGCCGGCCGGGACCGGTGCCCTGGTCCTGGGCGGCGGGTTCCCCGAGGTGCACGCCGGCGACCTGTCCGGCAACGAGCCGCTGCGCGCGGACGTGGCCCGGCTGGCCGGTTCCGGCGCCCCCGTGGTGGCCGAGTGCGCCGGGCTGCTTTACCTGGCCAGGGAACTGGACGGGCTGCCCATGTGCGGGGTTATCGACGCGGCCGCCACGATGACCCCCATTCTCACCCTCGGCTACCGGGACGCGGTCGCGGCCGGCCCCTCGGTGCTCACGCCCGCCGGGACCGCCGTCCGTGGTCACGAGTTCCACCGCACCACCGTGGTCCCGGGCAGCCCGGCCGCCCCGGCATGGTCGTTCGGCGGCAGAGAAGAGGGCTTCGTGCGGGCCGGCGTGCACGCTTCCTACCTGCACCTGCACTGGGCCGGCTACCCGGGCCTGGCGCGTCGCGTCGTGGCGGCGGCAGCAGTGGCGGCGGCGGCATGAGCGCGCCGGCCCTCGTGGGCGTGGGCATGGGGCCTGGGGATCCGGAACTGGTCACCGTGAAGGCGGTGCGCGTGCTGCGCGAGGCCGACCTGGTGCTGGTCCCGGTCATGGCCACCGGCGAGCAGGGCCTTGGGCCACCGGGGGGTTCTAGGGGGGTCGCCCCCCCAGGCCAGCAGGGCCGGGCGGAGGCCACGGTGCGCGCGCATGTCAGCCACGACCGGATCACCAGGGTGGCGTTCGCGCTGACCGAGGGCGCGGGCATGGCCGAGCGGGAGGCCGCCTGGGACGGCGCCGCGGCCGCGGCGGTGGCCGCGTTCGACGGCGGCGCCTCGGTGGTCGCGTTCGCCACGATCGGCGACCCGAACGTCTACTCGACGTTCACCTACCTGGCCGCGACCGTCCGGGCGAGGGTTCCCGGCCTGACCGTGGCCACGGTGCCGGGCATCACCGCGATGCAGGACCTGGCGGCGCGCAGCGGCACCGTGCTGTGCGAGGGCCGGGAGACGCTGGCGCTGCTGCCGCTGACCGCGGGGCTCGTGCCGTTCAAGGAGGCGCTCGCGCGCTTCGACACGGTCGTTGGCTACAAGTCCGGCAGCCACCTGCCGGAGGTGCTCGCCGCGGTCCGCGACGCGGGCCGCCTGGACGGCGCGGTGCACGGGGCCAGCCTCGGCCTGCCCGGCGAGGACATCAGGCCGGCGGCCGAGGTCACCGGGCCCGCGCCGTACCTGTCCACGCTGCTGGTGCCCGGGCGGCGTCACCACCGGGGAGGCAAGCTGTGACCGGCCAGGCACCGCAGGGCCGCTCCCCGCGGCCCGCCGGCTCCCCCCCGCCCGCCTCCGGCGCCAAGGTCTGGTTCGTCGGGGCCGGCCCGGGCGCCGCGGACCTGCTCACGCTGCGCGCCGCCGCGGTGATCGCCGCGGCGGACGTGGTGATCTGGGCGTCCAGCCTGGTCCAGGCCGAGGTGCTGGACCACGCCCGGCCGGGCGCGCAGATCCTGGACTCCGCCGCGCTGCCCCTGGAGGACGTGCGCGCGCTCTACGAGCGGGCCCTGGCGGAGGATCTCGTAGTGGCCCGGATCCACTCCGGCGACCCGGCGCTCTGGGGCGCGGTGCAGGAGCAGCGGGAACTGTGCGACCGGCTCGGCCTGCCGCACGAGACCATTCCGGGGGTGAGCGCGTATGCCGCGGTGGCCGCCCGGGCCGGGCGGGAGCTGACCGTCCCCGAGCTTGCCCAGTCGGTGATCCTCACCAGGCTCGGCGGCGGCAAGACCCCGATGCCCGCCGGGGAGGAGATCGCCGGGTTCGCCAGGCACGGCACCACGATGGCGGTGTTCCTGTCCGCGGCACGGTCCGGGCAGCTCCAGGCGGAACTGCTGGACGGCGGCTACCCGGCGGACACGCCGGTGCTGGTGGCCTACCGGGCCACCTGGCCCGACGAGCTGCTGGTGGAGTGCACTGTGGGCACCCTGGCCGAGACGGTCCGGGCCCGCAAGCTGTGGAAGCACACGCTGTTCCTGGTCGGGCCCGCCCTGGCGGCCAGCGGCACCCGGTCGCACCTGTACCACCCCGGCCACTTCCACGGGCACCGCCGGGCGCAGCCGCAGGCCCGCCGGGAGCTGCGCACCGCCGACGCGGCTGTGCGGGGGCGGGCGCGAAGCGCGGGGGCGGGACAAGCAGAGCGCGAGGCGGAGCCATGACCGAGCCAGGCCGGCGGCCCGAGCCCGAGCTGACCGAGCCCGACCTGCCCCGCACCGCCAAGGTGCGGCCCAGGGCGCTGCGCACCGGCTGGACCACCGGCACCTGCGCGTCGGCCGCGGCGAAGGCGGCCGCCACCGCGCTGCGGGACCAGGCCGCGCAGCGGACCGTGGAGGTCGCCCTGCCCAGCGGCCGGCGGGTCAGCTTCGACGTCGAGTCCTGCGTGCACGACGCCGTCAAGGCGACCGCGGTCGTGGTCAAGGACGCGGGCGACGACCCGGACGTCACCCACGGCGCGCACCTGACCGCGACCGTGCGGTGGCGCACCGAGCCCGGCATCGTCCTGGAGGGCGGCGAGGGGGTCGGCGTGGTGACCAAGCCCGGCCTCGGCATCGAGGTCGGCGAGCCGGCCATCACCGCCACCCCGCGGGCGATGATCACCCAGGCCGTGGCGGAAGTCACCGGCCTGGCAAACCGTGGCGCCGTGGTGCTCATCTCGGTGCCCGGCGGGGAGAAGATGGCACGCAAGACCACCAACGCGCGCCTGGGCATCCTCGGCGGCATCTCGATCCTCGGCACGACCGGGATCGTCCGGCCGTTCTCCACCGCGTCCTGGCGGGCCAGTGTGGAGCAGGCGGTGTCGGTGATGGCCGCGCAGGGCGAGCGGACGGTGGTGCTGTGCACCGGCGGGCGGACGGAGAAGGGAGCGATGGCGCTGCTGCCTGACCTGGCCGAGGTGTGCTTCGTCGAGGTGGGTGACTTCACCGGGGCGGCGCTGCGCCGCGCCCTGGACACGGGCCTGGACCGGGTGATCTTCGTCGGCATGGCCGGCAAGCTGGCCAAGCTCGCCGCCGGCGTGCTGATGACGCACTACACCCGGTCCAAGGTGGACCTCGGGCTGCTCGGCGACGTGACCCTTGCCGCGGGCGGCACGGCGGCCGTGGCGGCGGAGGTCTCGGCCGCGAACACCGGCCGGCACGCGTATGAGATCTGGCAGCGGGACGGCCTGCTGCGGCCCGCCGGGGACGAGTTGTGCCGGCGGGTCCGGTCGGTGCTGCTGCGGGCCGGGCGGGGCAAGCTGACCGCCGACGTGGCCATGGTGGACTTCAGCGGATCCCGCGTGGTCGCGGCGACCAGGCCGGAGTGGGTGACCGCGGCGTGATCACGGTCGTGGGCATGGACGGCTCGCCGCTCGGCGCGCGGGCCGAGGCGGCGCTGGCCGCGGCGACCCTCGTGGCCGGCGCCCGCAGGCACCTCACCGCGGCCCCGCACGGGGCGCGCACCGTGGTGCTCGGGGAACTGGCCCCCGCACTCGACGCGCTCGCCGCGCACGATGGCGACGCCGTGGTCCTCGCCTCCGGGGATCCCGGGTTCTTCGGGATCGCCCGCGCGCTGCGCGAGCGGGGCCTGAAGTTCACGGTGCTGCCCGCGGTGTCCTCGGTCGCGCTGGCGTTCGCCCGGGCCGGGCTGCCCTGGGACGATGCCATGGTGGTCAGCGCACACGGCCGCGACCTGCGCCGGGCGGTCAACGTGTGCCGGGCCTGCCGGAAGGTCGCGGTGCTCACCGGGCCGGGCGCGGGTCCCGCTCAGATCGGGGCGGCGCTGGACGGCTGGGAGCGCCGGTTGATCGTGGCAGAGCACCTAGGCTCCGGCGCCGAGCGGATCACCGAGTGCTCCCCCGCCGGCGCGGCTCAGCGCGCCTGGGCGGATCCGAACGTAGTGCTGGTCCTGGCCGGCTCTTCCGGGCCCTCCCCCGGGCCGGGGAAAGTGATGAATGCCGCGTTCATCACCGAAGATGCCGATGAACGTCACATTCATCGCGAACCGCGGGAGGCGGGGGCCGGAGGGCACGCGGGCGCCGGATGGCTGGCGGGCGGACACCGCGCCCCGGGCGGCTGGGCGCTGGGCGAGGAGGAGTTCGACAGCCGGGACGCGGTGCTCACCAAGGCCGAGGTCCGGGCGCTGGCGCTGGCCCGGATCGCCCCGGGCCCCGGGACGCTGGTGTGGGACGTGGGCGCGGGCAGCGGTTCCGTCGCGGTCGAATGTGCCAGGTTCGGCGCCGCGGTGATCGCGGTGGAGCGCGAGGCGGTGCGCTGCGCGCGGATCCGGGCCAACGCGAGCAGGCACGGCGTGGACGTGCGGGTCCTGCCGGGCGAGGCACCCGGCGCGCTTGAGCGGCTGCCGGACCCGGACGCGGTGTTCGTCGGCGGTGGCGGGCCCGCGGTGCTCGCGGCGGTGGCCGCCCGCCGCCCGGCCCGCATCGTGGTGGCACTGGCCGCGGTGGAACGGGCCGGGCCCGCGCACGCCGCCCTGGCCGCGGCCGGTTACGCCACCGGCGGCGCCCTGGTGCAGGCGGCAAGGTTCGCCCCGCTGCCGGGTGACGTGCACCGCCTCGCCGCCATCAACCCGGTGTTCCTGGTGTGGGCGGCTCACGGGACCACGGAACCCGGCGGCGCCGCGGCGCACGGCTTCCCCGGCCCGGGAGCGGCGCGATGATCGGGCTCATCGCCGTGACCATGGCCGGGCATGCCTCCGCCGCCCGGCTGGCGGAGGCCTGGCCCGGCGAGACCCGCAGCTACGACGGGCCGGCCAGGCAGGCGCTGCACCGGGCCTGGGCCGAGTGCGACGGGCTGGTGTGCTTCCTTGCCGTGGGCGCGACCACCCGGCTGGTCGCCCCGCTGCTGGACAGCAAGTGGTTCGACCCGGCCGTGGTCTGCGTGGACGAGCCCGGCCGGTACGCGGTGACGCTGGTCGGCGGGCACGCGGCCGGCGCCAACGCGCTGTGCACCAGGGTCGCCGACGTGCTCGGCGCGCAGGCGATCATCACCACGGCGACCGACGCCACCGGGCTGCCCGGGCTCGACACGCTGGGCTGGCCCGCCGAGGGCGCGATCGCCCGGGTCAGCCGCGCCCTGCTGGACGGTGAGCCGGTCGGCTTCGAGGCGGACGAGACCTGGCCGCTGCCGCCGTTCCCGGTCACCGCCGATGCCGCCGGCCAGTGCCGGATCGTGGTGACCGACCGGATCGTGCCCATCGACGTCAACACCGTGGTGCTCCGCCCGCCGTCGCTGGTGGCGGGCGTCGGGGCCAGCAGGGGCGTCGCCGCCGAGGAGGTCCTCGGGCTGCTCGACGAGGCGCTGGCCGTGGCCGGGCTGTCCAGGGACTCGGTGACCGCGCTGGCCACGGTCGACGCCAAGGCCGAGGAGGAAGGCATCGTGGCGGCGGCGCAGCAGGGCGGCTGGCCGCTGCACAGCTACCCGGCCGGCCAGCTTGCCGCCGTGCCGGTGCCGAACCCCGGGGACGCGGCGCTCGCCGCCGTCGGCACCCCCAGCGTGGCCGAGGCGGCGGCCCTGACCTACGGCGACGAGCTGGTGATGGCCAAGCGCAAGTCGGCCATGGCCACGGTGGCACTGGCCAGGATCCGCCCGCGCGGCCGGCTGGCCCTGGTGGGGCTCGGCCCCGGTGACCGGGACCTGGTCACCCCGCGGGCCATCGGGGAACTGCGGCGCGCCTCGGTGGTGGTCGGCCTGGACCGTTACCTGGACCAGATCCAAGACGTGCTGCGGCCCGGCACCCGGGTGCTCCGCAGCGGCCTCGGCGACGAGGAGCTGCGGGCCGCCAGCGCCGTGGCCGAGGCCCGCAAGGGGCACGCGGTCGCGCTGGTCGGCTCCGGTGACGCGGGCGTCTACGCGATGGCCAGCCCCGCGCTGGCGATCGCGGGCGCGGACATCGACGTGGCCGGCGTACCGGGGGTGACTGCCGGGCTCGCGGCCGCCGCGCTGCTCGGCGCCCCGCTCGGCCACGACCACGTGATCATCTCGCTGTCCGACCTGCACACGCCGTGGGGGATCATCGAGCGCCGGATCCAGGCGGCCGCGGCCGGGGATTTCGTGGTGGCCTTCTACAACCCGCGCAGCAAGGAGCGGGACTGGCAGCTCGGCGCGGCGCTGGAGATCCTGGCCGGCCACCGGGATCCCGGTACCCCGGTCGGCGTGGTGCACGACGCGTTCCGCCCCGGCCAGCGGGTGCTCGTCACCACCCTGGCCGAGATCAACCCGGCCGTCGCCGATATGACCAGCGTGGTCATCGTCGGGTCGGCCAGCACCCGGATCATCGCGGGCCGGATGGTCACCCCGAGGGGGTACCGATGGCAGTACTAGCCCCGACCCCACCACCCCGCCCAGGGCTAGCCCCGACCCCACCACCCCGCCCAGGGCTAGCCCCGACCCCACCACCCCGCCCAGGGCTAGCCCCGACCCCGCCGCCCCGCCCGGGCACCGTGACGATCGGCGCCTGTCAGGGCTGCGGTGCGTGCCTGCTGACCTGTCCAGAACATGCGATACGGCCTGCCGGGGGCACCCTGGTCGTGCTGGCGCAACGTTGCTCGGGGTGCGGTGAGTGCATCGAGATCTGCCCGGCGGACGCGATCACCGAGACCGGCCCGGCTCCTGGCCAGACTGGCACCACGGTTCCGGCGGGGAGGACGGCACGATGGCCCGCGTAGTTCACCCGATAGAGAAGCGGTCGTATGAGATCCTGCGCGCGCGTGCGGACACCTCGGCGCTGCCGCCGTGGACCCGGGCCGTGGCGGAGCGGGTCGTCCACGCCAGCGCCGACCTCGGCTACCTCGACGACCTGGTCTGCGCCGAAGCGGACCTGGCCGCGGCCGCCCAGGCGCTGCGCGACGGCGCGGCGGTGGTGGCCGACTCGGCGATGACGGCCGCCGGGATCACCACCCGCGAGGTGGTGTGCCGGATCGACGACCGGCGAGCCGCGGCGCTGACCAGGGTGCTCGGCATCACCCGCGCGGCGGCCGGGGTCCGGGTGGCCGGCGGCGAGGTCGGCCCCGGCGCGGTGTGGGTCATCGGCACGGCGCCCACGGCGCTGGACGATCTGCTCGCGCGCGGCCCGGCCCCGGCGCTGGTCATCGGCCTGCCGGTGGGCTTCGTGGGGGCCGTGGAAGCGAAACAGGCATTGCGGGACAGCGGGCTGCCCGCGGTGACGAACAAGAGCGAGAAGGGCGGCGCCGCGGTCGCCGCGGCCGCCCTCAACGCCCTGCTCTACGGCGACCCGCTCGAGGACAGTGCTAGCCCCGACCCCGCCGCCCCGCCCAAGGAGCCGCCAGCGTGACCACGCCACCCCTGCTCATCGTCGGCCACGGCACCCGCAGCGACGCGGGCGTGGCCGAGTTCACCCGGCTGGCCGGGCTGGTCCGCGACCGCGCGGCCGGCCGGGTGCCGGCCGTGGACGGCGGGTTCATCGAGCTGTCCAGGCCGTCCGTGGCGGACGCGGTCGCCCGGCTGGTTTCGCACGGGGCGGGCGGCCCGCGGCCGATCGTCGCGGTGCCGCTGGTGCTCACCGCCGCCGGGCACGGCAAGGGCGACATCCCGGCGGCGCTGGCCAGGGAACTGGTGCGGCACCCGGGCCTGTCCTACTCCTACGGGCGGCCGCTCGGCCCGCACCCGGTGCTCCAGGACGTGCTGGAAGCCAGGATCGACGCCGCGCTGGCCGGCGCGCCCCGGCGGGACGCGCACGTGGTGCTGGTCGGGCGCGGCTCCACCGACCCGGACGCCAACGCCGAGATCGCCAAGGTGGCGCGGCTGCTCTGGGAGGGCCGGGGTTATGCCGCGGTGGAGTTCTGCTTCATCTCCCTCGCCGAGCCTTCGGTGCCCGCCGCGCTGGAGCGGGCCGTCCGGCTCGGCGCGCGGCGCATCGTGGTGGCGCCGTACTTCCTGTTCCCCGGGGTGCTGCCGGACCGGGTGGTGGCCCAGTCGCGGGAGTTCGCCGCCGGGCACTACGGGCCGGAGGTCACGGTCGCGGGCCTGATCGGGGCGTGCGCGGAGCTGACCGGGCTGGTGCTCGAGCGCTACGACGAGGCGCTGCGCGGCGACATCAGGATGAACTGCGACACCTGCGCCTACCGGGTGGCGCTGCCCGGTTTCGCGGACAAGGTGGGCCGCCCGCAGGTGCCACATTTCCATCCCGACGACGAGGCGGGGCACTGGCACGCCGCCCACGAGGTGCTGTCATGATCGACTCTGGCGCGGCCCTGCCCGGCGAGCCCACGCCCGGTGAGCCCATGCCCCAGCAGGACATCGACGCGTTCTACCGGCTCGCCGCCGCGCGCCGGGACATGCGCAACGGTTTCCTGCCCGATCCGGTGCCCGGCGAGGTGCTGACCCGGGTGCTGACCGCGGCGCACCAGGCGCCCAGCGTGGGACTGAGCCAGCCGTGGGACTTCCTCATCATCAGGGACCGGGCGGTGCGCGAGCGGGTCCGCGCCCTGGCGCGCCGCCAGCAGGACGTGTTCGCCGGCTCGCTGCCCCGGTCCCGGGCGCAGCGGTTCGGTGACCTGAAGGTCGAGGCCATCCTGGACGCGCCGGTCAACATCGTGGTGACCTGCGACCCCACCCGGGGCGGCAGGCATGTCCTCGGCCGGCACGCCCAGCCGCAGGTCGCCGCGTACTCCAGCGTGTGCGCGGTGCAGAACCTGTGGCTCGCGGCCCGGGCCGAGGGGCTCGGCGCAGGCTGGGTCAGCTTCTTCGACGAACGGGAGCTGTCGGCCGCCCTGGGCCTGCCCGCGCACCTGGAGATCGTGGCCTACCTGTGCGTGGGGCACGTGACCGAGTTCCCGCCCGCGCCGGAGCTGGCGCTGTCCGGCTGGGCCCGGCGCCGCCCGCTGGCCTGGGCGGTGCACGACGAGCGGTGGGGCCAGCACGGGCTGCCCGGCGGGACCCCGGTGAGCCTGCTTGCCGACACCCTGGCCGCCGTCGGCCCCGCGGACGCCGGGGCGATGGCCCAGGCCAGGGAGCGCCAGGAGCGGCTCACCAAGCCGAGCGGGTCCCTCGGCGTGCTGGAAGACCTCTCGGTACGGCTGGCCGGCATTGCCGGGGACTGCCCGCCCCCGGTGCCCGAGCCGGCGGCCGTCGCGGTGTTCGCCGCCGACCACGGCGTGCACGCCCAGGGGGTCACACCGTGGCCGCAGGAGGTCACCGTGCAGATGGTGGCGAACTTCCTGGCCGGCGGCGCGGTGGTGAACGCGATCGCCGCGCAGGCCGGGGCCGAGGTGTGCGTGGTGGACGTGGGGGTGGCGGCGGAGATTCCGCCCGCGCCCGGGCTGCTGCCGCGCAAGGTGCGGCCCGGCACCGCGGACATGACCGAGGGCCCGGCGATGAGCGCCGGCGAGGCACAGCGCGCGGTGGAGGCCGGCATCGAGACCGCCCGCGACCTGGTCGCGGCGGGCAACCGGTGCCTGGTCACCGGGGACATGGGGATCGCGAACACCACCGCGTCCGCGGCCCTGATCGCGGTGTTCACCGGCGCGGAGGCGCAAGAGGTCACCGGCCGGGGCACCGGCATCGACGACGAGACCTGGGAACGGAAGGTCAGCGTGATCCGCCGGGCGCTGGCCAGGCATCGGCCGGACCCGGCGGACCCGCTGGCCGTGCTGGCCGCGGTGGGCGGCCTGGAGCACGCCGCGCTGGCGGGCTTCATGCTGGGCGCGGCGGCGCTGCGGACCCCCGTGCTGCTCGACGGCGTGATCGCCTGCGCGGCGGCGCTGGCCGCCCGGGCGATGGCCCCGGACGTGGTGGACTGCCTGGTGGCCGGGCACATGTCCACCGAGCCTGGCGCCCGGCGGGCGCTGACCGCGCTCGGCCTGCGGCCGCTGCTCGACCTCGACATGCGGCTGGGCGAGGGTTCCGGTGCCGCGCTGGCGGTGCCCGTCGTTCAGGCCGCCGCCCGGGTGCTCCGGGATGTCGCGACGTTCGACAGCGCCGGCGTGTCCGGCGCCAAGGAATAAGGGGCCGGAGATGGCAACCCCGCCCGAGCCACGGCCTGCTTCGGGGCCCGCCTCCGGGCCGGGCCCGGCCGCCACCACCCCACCCACGCCAGCCTCGGCCAGCCCACCGGCCGCCGCAGCCACCCCGATTTACCCCCTCAGCCTGCGGCTGGAGGGGCGCCGGGCGCTGGTGGTCGGCGGCGGCTCGGTCGCGCTGCGCCGGGTGGCCGGGCTGCGCGAGGCCGGCGCCGAGGTCGTGGTGGTGGCCCCCCGGCTCACCCCGGCGCTGGCCGACCTGGCGGCCCGCGGGCTGATCACCGCGCACCAGCGCGGCTACCAGCCGGGCGACCTGGACGGCGCCTGGCTGGTCCTGGCCTGCACCGACCAGCCGGAGGTCAATGAGGCCGTGGCGGCGGACGCCGAGCGGCAGCGGGTGTGGTGCGCCCGGGCCGATGACGCGGCCGCCTCCGCCGCCTGGGTGCCCGCCGTGGGCCGGGCGGGCGCCGTGACCGTGGCGGTCAACGCGGGCCGCGACCCACGTCGTGCCGCGGAACTCCGTGATCGTTTCGTGGACACGGTTGCCGCCGCAGGCCGTTCTTCTGCCAAAGAACGGGAGCCGGCGGCCGGCGGGCCGCGGAAGGCCGGGCGGGTGTCGATCGTCGGTGGCGGGCCCGGGGACCCGGGCCTGATCACGGTGACCGGGCTGCACCGGCTGCGGGAAGCCGACGTGGTGCTGACCGACCGCCTCGCGCCGGTGGCACTGCTTGAGCAGCTGGCCCCGGACGCGCACGTGGTGGACGCGGCCAAGGTGCCCGGCGGGCCGGCGATGCGGCAGGACCACATCAACCACGCGCTGGTCGAGCATGCCCGCGCGGGCCGTGCCGTGGTCCGGCTGAAGGGCGGCGACCCGTTCGTGTTCGGCCGCGGCCGCGAGGAGGTCGAGGCGTGCCTGACCGCGGGCATCCCGGTCGAGGTGATCCCCGGGGTGACCAGCGCCATCTCGGTTCCGGCCGCGGCCGGCATCCCGGTCACCCACCGGGGCGTGAGCCAGGGTTTCTGCGTGCTCGCCGGGCATGTCCGGCCGGGTGACTCGCGCAGCTCGGTGGATTGGGCGGCGCTGGCCCGCAGCGGGATGACCCTGGTCCTGCTGATGGCGGTCGACCACCTGGCCGAGATCGCGGACACGCTGATCTCCGCCGGGCTGGGCGGCGGCACCCCGGCCGCGGTCGTGTCCGACGGCTGGAGCCGGCAGCAGCGCGTGGTCACGGCCCCGCTGCGGGACCTGGCCGGCAACGTGCTCGCGGCCGGGGTCACCAACCCGGCGGTCGTGGTGATCGGTGACGTCGCCCAGCTCGCCGCTACTGATCTCCTGGCACCCGGCTCCCCGGCGTCACCTGGTGCGGCGCCGTCCCCAGGCACACCGCCTCCCGGCGCGAACGGCGGCACGCTGCCCGCCGGCCAGGTCACCGCTCCCCCGGGCGGCGCCGCCACCCCCCGCGCCGGCACCGCCCCCTTCCCTGCCTCCCCCGGCACCGCGCGGGCGGGACGCCGGGTGCTTGTGCTCGGCGGGGCACGGTCCGGGAAGTCGGCCACGGCCGAGGGCATGCTGGCCGGTGACGGCCCGGTGGACTACGTCGCGACCGGCACGCCGCCGGGCTCGGGCGACGCGGAATGGGACGCCCGGGTGGCCAAGCACCAGCGGCGCCGCCCGCCGCACTGGCGGACGGTGGAGACACTGGCCCTGGCGGACGTGCTGGCCGCGCCGGGCCCGGCCCCGGTCCTGGTGGACTGCCTGACCACCTGGCTGGCCCGGGTGATGGACGACTGCGGGGCCTGGGACGACACCGGCGATGCCGCGGGCACGCTGGCGGCCCGCACCGACCGGCTGCTCCGGGCCTGGCGGCAGACCGGCAGGCAGGTGATCGCGGTGAGCAGCGAGATCGGCTCCGGCGTGGTCCCGGGCACGGCCTCCGGGCGCCGGTTCCGCGACGAGCTCGGACGGCTGAACGCGCGCATCGCCGCGGACAGTGACGAGGTCTGGCTGTGCACCGCGGGAATCGCCCGGCGGCTGCGATGACGCAGGCCCCGCAGGCCCCGCGGGCCGGGCCCGCCCGGCCGGGACGCCCGTGGCGGGAGGGGCTGCTGCTGCCGTTGCGATCCGCCCTCGGGCTGTTCACGATCCTCCCGGTGAAGGCGGCCCCTCAGATCGGCAGGGACGAGGCGGCCCGGGCCGTGCTCTGGCTGCCCGTGGCAGGGCTGATGCTCGCGCTGCCCGCCGCCGGCGTGCTGCTCGCGGTGGAGGCCGGCGGCCATTCCGCGCTCCGCCGCATGCTGGCAGCGACCCTCGCGGTCGGCGTGCTGGCCCTGCTCACCGGGGTCCTGCACCTGGACGGCCTGGCGGACACGGCGGACGGGCTGGGCAGCCGCCGCCCCAAGGACGAGGCTCTGGCGATCATGCGCCGGTCCGACATCGGGCCGTTCGGGGTCGCGGCGCTGCTGTTCACCGTCCTGGTGCAGGTCACCGCCCTGGCGACGGTGGCGCCCGGCTGGCCGGAGGCCGCCGCCCTGGCCGTGGCCGCGGTCACCGGGCGGGCCGCCGTGGTGCTGGCGACCGGCCCCGGTTCCCCGGCGGCCAGGCCGGACGGGTTCGGCGCGCTGGTGGCCGGGGCCACGACCGCGCGGGCCAGGATCGCCACCGGCGCCGCCCTGGTCGCGGTGACCGCCGCGACCGCCGCCGCCGCGTGGGGCTGGCATCCGGCGGTGCGCGGCGTCATCGCGGTGCTGGCCGGGCTGTGCGCCGGCGACCTGTTGCGCCGCCTCGCCCGGCGGCGCCTCGGCGGGATGACCGGCGACGTGTTCGGCGCCGTGGTGGAGGTGTCCTGCGCCGTGGTGCTGCTGATCCTGGCCCTGACCGCCTGATCGGGTGCCCCGGGCGCCGGTAACCTCGACGGTCATGCGGATCCTGGTCCTTGGTGGCACGGCTTTCGTGGGCCGGGCCATCGTCGAGGACTTCCTGCGCGGCGGCGCCGAGGTGAGCCTGTTCGGCCGGGGCAAGACCGGGACCGACCTGTTCCCCGAGGCGACGCGGTTGCGCGGCGACCGGGACACCGGCGACTACGCGGCGCTGAACCGGCGGCCGGCCGCGCCGGTCAGGTGGAGATGTCGGGGTAGGGCACGCTCCAGTGGCCGAGCCGGGCCGCGTACTCCTTCTGGAAGGCCAGCGGCTCGGCGTAGTCGCGCTCGAACAGGGCGATGAACAGGGTCAGCGTCAGGAAGTTGTGCGCGCCCATCTCGAACAGCGTGACGTAGTCGTGGGCGGCCAGCGCCTCCCGCTCGGCGTCGGTGAACGTCAGCCAGGTGCTCCGCTCGGCACCGGGGCAGTTGAGGATCACGTTGGCCTGCTCGGCCTCCCACCAGGCCACGGTGCCGCGCGGGTCGGCGCGGTAGCGCTCGACCAGTTCCGGATCCCGGTCGATGGTGTACAGGAACTTGTTGAGCAGGTACTTGCTCACTGCGCGTCCACCCCGTTCGGGTACCAGGTGAAGTAGGCCTCCATGGTGTGGAAGAGGTCAAGCGAGTCGGTGTAGTCGGCCTTGGCGTTCTCCCCCGCGACGCCCATCATCAGCATGAAGTCCATGAAGCCGTGGGTCGCGTTGCCCGGTTCCCACAGGCTGTCCAGGCTCACCTCGGCCAGGGCCGAGTCCAGGTCGGCCGACGCGATCCAGCCGACCGCCTTGCGGTCGAACTCCGGATCGGGGCCGTGCGGGCCGAACTGGCGCGGGCCGCCCAGTTCCAGGGACAGGTGACCGGTGCCGATGATCGCCACCCGCTGGTCGCTCGGCCAGGACTCGACCAGCCGGCGGATCGTCTTGCCCAGCTCCACGAAGCGCTTCGGCTGGGGCATCGGCGGGGCGAAGATGTTGGTGTAAACCGGCACGATCGGCAGGTCCGCCGCTGGCCGCAGGGTGATCAGCGGGCAGGTGATGCTGTGGTCGACGCGCAGTTCATTGCTGAACGCCAGGTCGAAGCCGGCGTCGATGCCCTCGCGCAGCAGGTACCCCGATAGTTCCTCGTGCCCGGGCATGAACATCCGCGGCAGGCCGAACTCCCGCTCCTCGTTGTAGAAGTTCCCGTCGTAGAACGGCGCCTTCCCGATGAGGAACTGCGGCATGTTGTCCAGCCAGATCTGGTGGAAGTGGTCGGAGCCGACCATGACCAGCACATCCGGGCGGGCCCTGGTCAGGGTTTCCCTGAATGCCTCGATCTTGGCGACCCACTCGTCCGCGAACGGCGGCCGGTCCTCCCCCGTGGCGGTGCTCGCCCGGTAGTAGAACGGGTGGTGCGTGGATGCGATGACCGCGGCGACTGTGGCCATGGCGGCTCCTAATCTTCTAGGGTTTCACGCCCTGCCGGACCAGCAGCGCTGGCGGGCCGGTGGCTGGCATGGTGCCGGGGGACGGCCGGCCGGAAGCCTGCGGCCCGGGGACCAGGCCGGCCATGATGTGCGGCGCGGCCTGGCAGGCGGCCCAGTCCGCGCTGACCGCCGCCGCGGCCGACAGCAGCAGCGGCAGGTAGTCACCGGTGAGGACGTCCACCGGCGTCTCCGCGGCATGCACGGTCACGTTCATGGCGGCGATCACCCGCCCCTCGCCGTCCCGCAGCGGCGCCGCCACCGACCGGATCCCCGGGGCGAGCTGCTCGTCGGTCAGCGCCCAGCCGCGCTCGGCCACCTCGCGCAGCGTGGCGGCCCGCTCCGCGCGCCCGGGCTGCCACCGGGCGGTGATCCCGGAGCGGCTCGGCTCGGCGAGCACCCGCTCGGCCTCCGCGGGCGGCAGCGCCGCGAGCAGCACCTTGCCCAGCGAGGTCTGCATGGCCGGGAACCTGGTGCCGATCGTGACCGCGAGGGCGATGATCTTCGGCACCGCGACGCGGGCCGCGTAGACGATGTCGGAGCCGTCGAGCTGGGCGATCGAGGAGGACTCATGCGTGCGGGAGACCAGGTCCTCCATGTGCGGCCGGGCGACCTCCCACAGGTTCTGCGATAGGACGTAGGACATGCCCAGGTCCAGCACCCGGGCGGTGAGCTGGAAGCCCCCGTCGGCCGGGCGGACGTAGCCGAGCTGGGTGAGGGTGAGCAGGATGCGCCGCGCGGTGGGCCGGGCCAGCCCGGTCGCGTCGGCCACCGCGGCCAGCGACATGGCCCGCTGCCTGGGACCGAACGCCCGGATGACATCGAGGCCACGGGCGAGCGCCTCGATGAAATCAGGGCTGGTGTCCCGGCGTGCCATGCCGCTTTCCTCCCGGTGCGCGTTGCCTCTTGACAGCAGCCTGCGAACAGGCCAGCGTTCCGTCAAGCTAGACATGACCGCTCTACGGACGCTTGTCCGATCCTAGGATGACCACTGCCTGAACCGGAGGTAGGACATGACAAGCTCACCCAGCACCGGTGTGGCGCCGGAGGACCTGGTACCCGGGCGACCGCTGGTGTTCCGCAACGCCACCGTGCTGACCATGGACGAAGGGCATCACGTCTACCGCGGCGCGGACGTGCTGGTTTCCGGGGAGCGGATCGCCGCGGTGGGCCATGCCCTCGAGGCGCCCGCGGACGCCGTGGAGATCGACGCGACCGGCGGCATCGTCATGCCCGGCATGATCGACACCCACCGGCACATGTGGCAGACCGCCATGCGCGGGTACGGCGCCGACTGGACGCTCACCCAGTACTTCGTCTGGTACTACCTGCAGTGGGGCAAGAGCTTCCGGCCGGCCGACGTGTACGCGGGCAACCTGCTGTCGGCGATCGAGGCGATCGACGCGGGCGTGACCACCACGGTGGACTGGTCCCACGGGCTGCAGACCACCGAGCACGCCGACGCCGCGGTGGACGCCCTGGAAGAGGTCCCTGGGCGGTTCGTCCTGGCGTACGGCAACATCCAGCAGGGCCCGTGGCAGTGGTCGGCGGCACCGGAGTTCCGCGACTTCGTCAACCGCCGGTTCACCAGCGGCAACGACATGCTCGGCCTGCAGATGGCGTTCGACATCACCGGCGGCGACGAATTCCCCGAGCGGGCGGCCTTCGAGGTGGCCAGGGAACTCGGCCTGCCGGTGACCACGCACGCCGGGGTGTGGAGCGTGACCACCGACGAGGGCATCCGCAAGATGCACGAGAGCGGCTTCATGACCCCGTCGACCGTCTACGTGCACGCGGCCAGCCTGTCGGCCGACTCCTACCACCGGATCGCGGCCACCGGCGGCTCGGCATCCCTGTCCACCGAGAGCGAGCAGAGCGCCGGGCAGGGGTACCCGCCCACCTGGAAACTGCGCGAGCACGGTATTCCGGTGTCGCTGTCCATGGACACCAGCGTGTGGTGGAGCGGCGACCTGTTCTCGGCCATGCGCGCGACGCTGAGCGCGGACCGGGCCCGTGAGCACCTGGAGGCGCACGCCCGGGGCGAGACCGTGACCAACCACAAGCTGCGCGCCGAGCAGGTGGTGAGCTGGGCCACCCGGGGCGGCGCGCACGCCCTGGGCCTGGACGGGGTGATCGGCAGCCTGGAGCCGGGCAAGAAGGCCGATGTCGTGCTCATCAAGAACGACGACTCGCCGGTCATGGCCCCCGTGCTGCACCCGTACGGGCACGTTGTCTTCCAGGCCCAGCGCGCCGACGTGCACACGGTGGTCGTCAACGGCCGGGTGGTGAAGTACGGCCACCGGCTCGTCGGCACGGACCTGGCCAAGGCACGGCAGGCGGTCGAGCAGACGGTGGAGCACCTGCTGGGCGAACTCGGGCCGGAAGCCTGGATCGAGGGCATGCACCCGGAGATCCCGGAGACCCGGGTGCTGCACAACCCGTACACCTACACCTACACCGAGGGCGCCCCGGGCGCGCGGCCCGGCAGCTGATTCTCCGGCCCCGGGATCCAATGTCGTCGTTGTGACAACCACGACCAAAGAAGGTCGTCGTTGTCACAACGACGACAAACGCGGCCCGGGCGCGGACAATCGTTGGGATGCGAGTCACCGAGGTTCCGCCACGGGATGCCCGCCCGTTGATCGCGGAGATCCACGCCGGCCTGCTCGCGCTGCTCGCGTCGCTGCGGGATGCCGAGTGGGCGGCGCCCACCGAGGCCGGCCGCTGGACGGTGAAGGACGTCGCGCTGCACCTGCTCGACGGCGACCTCATCCAGCTCTCCATCGGCCGGGACGGTGACCTGTCCGGGCTGCTGGACGCCAGCGGGGATCACCGCCAGTTCGTCGCCGCGCTGGACGCCAAGAACCAGCGCTGGGTCGAGGCCGCGCACGGGCTGAGCTCGCGCGTCGTGACCGGCCTGCTGCGCTGGTCCGGCGAACGGGTCGGGCGGTACTACGCCACCGTGGACCTGACCGGCCCGGCCCGCGTGAGCTGGGCCAGCGACGGCACGGTGCCCGTGTGGCTGGACCTGGCCAGGGAGATGACCGAGCGGTGGGCGCACCAGCAGCACATCAGGGACGCGACCGGCCGGCCCGGCGGCCATGACCGCTTCCTCCCGGCGGTGCTGGCCACGTTCGCCTGGGCGTTCCCGTACCAGTACCGGCCGGAGGCACCCCCCGGCACGGCCGTCCAGGTCGACTTCGGCGGTGGCGGCCGGTGGCTGCTCACCCGCGCGGCCGGCGGCTGGGTGCTCGGTGAAGGCACCGTCCCGCACCCGGCGGCCGCGCTCCGCATGCCGCCGCACCTGGCCTGGCGCCAGCTCACCGGGCTGCCGGTGCCGGCCGGGGAGTACGCCACGGAGGGGGACGACCGCCTGGCCGCACCGCTGCTCGCGGTCCGGGGCATCATCGTCTGAGCCCGGCCGGCACCGGGGCTGTCAGGGCACCGGCGCCGCCTGCGCGGCCTTCACCGCCTGGTTGTAGTCGTAGCGGGTGAGGAACCCGGCCGCGAGGTCAGCCTGCGCGGCGGCCGTGAACTGCGACACGTAGCCGGCATGGGTCGGGTACAGGGACTGCAGCGTGGCGCCGCCGAACGGAGTGTAGAACCCCTCCAGCAGGCAAAGGCCCTCCTCGCGCAGCGCCGGGTCGGTGATCACTCCCGTCATGAGCGTGCTGAAGATGTTCTGCAGCGTGGTGAAGAGCTGGCTCGGGCTCAGCCCCTCCTGGCTCGGCTGGGAGAAGTTGATCGCCGAGAAGGTCTCGGTCGGCACATTGATATCCGGCAGCCGGATCCCGCCCAGCGCGTTCCCGTACCGGTCGCGTTCCACGATGTTGAAGAACGGCGTGGTGGCGATCTGGCTGCCGGACGGTGGCGCCACCCCCTGGGTGACCCACTTGCGCAGCGCCACCAGCGCCGAGTCCTCCAGCTCGAACACGCCCATGTTGTCGGGCAGCGTGCCCCCGTTGAAGGGCACGCCGAACACGCAGTTCGGCGGCGGGAGGCTCGGCACTTCGCGGGCGATCGTGGCGCCCTCGTAGAGCCCCTCGTGCAGGTCGATGTGCGCGGCCCCGGCCAGCTCCCAGGTGCGCAGGTGGGCGTTGTCGGGCTGCCGGGCGAACCCGAACCCCAGCTCCTCGATGTCGCCCTCGGTCTCGATCTGGAAGAACGGCGTCGCGTTGTCGGTGCGGATGAGCGCCGGGAACGGCGAGAACGCGACCAGGCCGGTGCCGATCGGCGCCGCGAGCGCCCCGCGGCCGACCGCCAGCAAACCGTCGAACGCGTGGCTGAGCGGCTGGATCGCGTTGTAGTAGGTGGCCACCCGGAACGCCGACTGCGAATCACCCGACCCGATGATCTTGGACGGCCTCAGGCCGCCGAGTAGGTTCGCGGTGTCCGCCCGGGCCACCTGCGCCGCCTGGCTGAAGATGTCGTAGGACTGGCCGTCGTTGGTGTCGCCCAGCGCCCCGTAGCGCTGCGGATCCCAGGTCTTGTCCTCGACCATGCTGCCGGTCTGCGCCGATACCCCGACGTAGGCGTACCCCTGGGCGAGAGCCTCGTGGTAGATCTCCGACCACACCGGGTCCTGGTCGCCGCCGGTGGTGTCGTTGAGCCACTCGACCACCACGGTCCCGTTGAACTTCGCGGGATCCGTCGGGTAACGCACCAGCAGGCGGGTGGTGTACGGGACATTGCTCTGCGCCACCGACACGTTCCACACGCCGTTCGAGCCCCAGAACCCGCTCTGCCGGTAGATGTTCGTCGTGCCGGACATCTTGAACTCGCGTTCGGTGTAGCCGAAATGTGCGAGGTTGATCGTCGGCGCGCCGGGGAAGCTGGGCGTGGTCGGCACCGCGTCGTAGGGATACCCATGGCTGCCGCTGCCCGCGGGGATCGGCGTGACCGTCGGCAGCGGGCCGCTTGCCAGCTGCCGCAGCGGCGCCGGAACCGACGCTGACGCCGCCATGCCGGGCACCACGACCAGCACCGATACCACGAGCGAGCCCGCGAGCGCACCGCCGAGGATGCCGCGCGCCTGGATCCGTCGATGCACCATGTCGCCTCCGTTAGGCAGAACGAATTAGGCAGAACGAAGCGGGGCCGGCCTGGGCCGGGAAGCGCCCGCGCCGGGCAACTGCGAAGGGCCGCATGCTGGATCGGGGTCCGGCGGCGGCGGCGGTGCGACGAGAACGAAGAGAGGGAGCGGCACGGCCGCTGACAGGCCGGACTGATGTGGGTCAGGCACGGCCGGCGGGCAAATGTGTAGCACTCTGTCACCTCTTTCCGCGTGGAACTGTAGCACTGCCATACCACTTTGCCTAGAGGCCGGCCCGGGCAGGCCGGCCAGCGGTAAAATCGCGTGTGGAAAACTCCCGCACGTACCGGGGCATCACCCCGTCAGCGCGCCAGGCCGACCGGCGGGAGCGGCTCATGGAGGCCGGGCTCGAACTGTTCGGCACGCTCGGCTACGCCAGCACCTCGATCCGCGCGGTCAGCGCCGCCGCCGCGCTCAACTCGCGTTACTTCTACGAGTCGTTCGGCAGCAGGGAGGACCTGCTCTACGCCGTCTACCAGCGCATCGTGACCGACATCTTCACCAGGGCCGCCGAGGCGACGGCGCGGGAGACCACCCTGGAGGAGCAGGCCCGGGCGGGCCTGCGGGCCGCGTGGACCGCCGTCACCGAGGACCGGCGCAAGGCGCGGATCGTGGCGCTGGAGGTCGTCGGCGTGAGCGAGCGCCTGGAACGGCTTCGGCAGGAGGCCAGGCAGGGACTCGCCCAGCTCACCGCCGACAACGCCATGTCGCTCGCTGGCCGGGGCGTCAAGCTGCGGCTGGATCCGGTGCTGACCGCCCGGTTCCTGATGGGCGGCGTCGTCGAGGTGCTGCTCGAATGGATCAACGGGGACCTGGACGCCTCCGCCGACGAGGTGGTCGAGCACTTCACCGCGCTGTTCACCGCGGCGGCCTACGCCACCGTGGCCCGCGACGCCCCGGCCGGGGCCACCGGCGGGCGGCCCGCGGACGAGGGCTGACCCACTACGGGATAGCCCACTGCTGGTTCGAGCCGCCGTTACAGTCCCAGATCTCCAGTTGCGTGCCGTTCGTGACGTTGAACCCGGGGTCGTCCAGGCACCGGCCGGACACCGGGTTGACCAGCATCCCGTTCACCGGCAGCCACTGCTGGTTGGCCCCGCCGTTGCAGGTCCACAGTTCGACCAGGGTGCCGTTGGCGGTCCCGGCGCCGGTGATGTCCATGCACGAGCCGTTGATGCGGATCGTGCGGTCGGTTTCGATGGTCCAGTTCTGCGCCGCGCCGCCGTTGCAGTCCCACATCTGTATGCGGGTGCCGTTCGCGCCGGAGTTGGCGTTGTCGTCGACGCACTTGGCGGTGTTGTCACCGGCGATGATCGGGCCGGTCGGCGTGGCCGAGCCGAGGGCCGTCACCGACAGGTTGTCGAACTGGTCGGTCTGGTAGCCGTGGACCCCCAGGCCGGCCATCCCGTCGGTGAAGGTGCTGTCGGTGACCGTGCCCACCGTGGTGCCGTCGATGGCCCCGCTGATGGTATGGCCGTTGAGGGACAGCGCCAGGTGGTGCCAGGTGCCGGTGCCGAGCGCCGCCGCGGTGCCGCTGGCCAGCGTGGTGATCGTGCCGCTTGTGTTGTTACGGAAGATCGACCACGCGCCGGTGTTGGCGACCTGGAAGTAGTAGGCGTCGATGTCCGCCGGGGCGAAGCCCTTCTGCGTGCTCGCCCGGCCGAGCAACTGGACCGCCCCGGCCTGCTGGATCAGCACATCGGCGGCCACGGTGTAGTTGGCCCAGGACAGGTTCCCGCCGATCGTGTACGGGCTGGCGTCACCGGCCCACTCGATCGGCTTGACGGCGGCCTGCTGCTGCAGGCACTGCCCGGAATGGCCGCCCGCGCACGGCTCCACCTCGAACGCGCCCTGCTGCTGTGCCAGGTAGCGCGGCTGCTGCCCGGCGGTGCCGGAGTCGAAGTTGTCGGAGTACGGCAGGGCCAGGGTTCCCGGGCCCGGGCTGGCCGCGGTGCCCTTGCCCTGCCCGGTGGTGGTGGTCAGCGAGTACACGAACCCGGGCTGGACGGTCAGCGAGAAGCTGCCGCCGCTCGGGGTGACGTCGGAGGAGTGCACGAACCAGTTCGCGGAGCTGGCCGAGTTCACGTTCGTGCTCCACACGTGCACGGTCCCGGTGGACAGGCCGCCGGTGATGTTGTAGGTGACGGTCTGCGCGGCGGTGGCGTCCATCGTCTCGACGATCGAGCTCCAGTCGGACCTGTTGGGCGACTTGAGCGTGACGTAGCTGCCGTCGCCGCGGGTGCCCTGCAGGTAGCCGCTCGCCGAGTTGATGTAGGTCCAGCCCGGCGCGGTGAACTGGGTGGTCTGCGCGGTGACCCACAGTTGCTTGCCGACGGCGTACTGGCCGGACCAGGGCTGGTTGGCCACGATCAGGCCGTCGGTGTTGAACGGGAGGTCCGGGTAGATCGCGGCCACGACCGGCCAGTTGATCGTCGCGGTCATCTGCCCGTCCAGGTAGGCCCTGTTGTCGCCGCGGGCCATGGCCGCCGCGCCGCCGTTGAAGTCCTGGGAGCCGTTCTCGCTGGCCCATAGCTGCTTGCCGGTGGCCACCGCGTTCGCGGTGCTCGGGCAGGAGGACTCGCTGGACAGGTAGCCGCACGGGTAGTGCGCGCCGACGATCTGGACGGCGCTGGCGAACGTGGGGTTGGACACCAGGTCGTTGGCGATGGTCCAGTCGCTGTCCGCGCCGACGATCTGCACGGCGGAGTACCCGTTGGTGTTGAGCGCCGACCGCAGCTGCTCGTACCAGCTGATGTTGTAGCCGCGCTCGTTCCAGCCGCCGAGGTAGTTGATGGTCAGCCCGAGGGACTTCGCGCAGTTCAGCCACGCGACGATGTAGTTGATCGTGTTGGTGGACCAGAAGGTACTGCCGATCCAGCCGGGCGCGCCCCAGGCCAGCCCGTACAGCTTGATGTTCGGGTTGCGCGACTTGGCCTGCTGCATCAGCCACCACTCGTAGCCCGCGCCGCAGTTGATGGAGCCGGACGCGTGCTCGATGCTCGACTCGGAGCCGTCGGTGGAGTTGGTGTCCCCGCCGATCTCCACCTTGAGGATCTGCAGGTCCGCCCCGTAACCCGGTTTGAACAGGTAGTCGAGTATCTGCTGCTGCTGTGCCGCCGGGTAGTCGGTCAGCAGGCGGGTGTTGCCCCCGCCGCCGCTGATCGCCCCGATCCCGTCGAAGGTGCGGCCGCCCTGGGTGCCGTTGACGGTGATGGTGGTGGTCGCCGCCGCGGCGGGCGGCGCGGGGGCGCCCGCCACGCACCACGCCACGGTGAGTGCCACCCCGAGGCCGGGGGCCAGCCAGCGCCGTAACCCTGCCCGCCAGATCGCGATCATGCCGGCCCCTCTCAGCCCGTACCGGCGCCACCAGGCCGGCGATCGACCATGCGTGTTGAGGTCGGAATCTGCTCGGAGGTGGTCGGTAATGTTGGAAGCTGCCTTCATTGAGGCACGGCAGGCACGCCCGGTCAACCCCGCCCTCCCCGGGCGGGACCGCCCACGCGTTCGTGAAGGGTCAGCCCTGGTAGGCGATGGTGGCGTAGTCCGGTCCTGTGGTGGCCCCCTGGCTGTACCCGGTCACGAAGACCCCGCTTGAGCTGACGGTGACCGCCGAGGCGTGGCTGTCGCCATGGTCAGGGAAGTTGTACCGCCTGACCCACAACTGGGTGCCGGTGACGGCGTTGTACGCGAGCGTCGCGTACTTACCGGGATAGGGGTTGCCCTGTTGCTGACTGGTCCCGGTCACCAGCACTTTGTCCCCGGCCGGGCCGACGGCCACCGACACGGCGTAGTCGTTGGTGTTGGCGGTGCCGTTGTACCGCCTGACCCACAGGGTGGCTCCGGTGACGGTGTTGTACGCGACCGTGGCGTAGTCGTACCCCGTGCCGACCTGACGCGGCGGCGTCGAACCAGTTGCCTGGGCCGTTGTAGCCCTGTGTCCAGAGTTGGGCGCCGGTGGCGGCGTCGTAGGCAACCGTTCCGTAGTCGTACGACTCGTTCGCTTGGCCGTGGAACTGGCCCGTGACGAACACTGTCTTCCCGTCCGGGCTGACGGCCATGGCGGCCGCGGACCCGCCAGCGTATCGCCGGACCCACGACGGGGCGCCGGTCGCGGCGTCATAGGCGATTGTGACGATATCGGAGCCTGAGTTGCTTGTCCCGGTCACGAACACCAGGTCCCCGGCCGGGCTGACGGCCACCGCCGAGGCTTCATCAATGCCGCTACCCGGGCCGCTGTACCGCTTGGCCCATAGCCAGCTGCCACTGGCTGCGTTGTAGGCGATCGTGGCGTAGTCCAGGCCCGAGCCGGCCCCCGTGCTGTACCCGGTCACGAAAATGGTGTCCGCGCTTGGGCTGACGGCGACCGCCGAGGCTTTATCATCGCTGTTGCCCGGGCCGTTGTACCGCTTGACCCATAGCTGGGCACCGGATGCGGCTTGCTGCTGGGGCGCCGCCACCAAGACAGGCCGCCCGTGTCCCCGGGCATGGGCCACACCCGGAACATCCGCCCCCGCGGATGTGAACGCACTGAGTGCGGTGGCTGCCGCTACGGCAAGGGCCACATGCGCGACGCGTGTGCGCATCGGAACTCCCTCCTTGACCTATTACCGGAGGCAAGCTGGGCTGGCACCGTGCGATCCCCCGATACCAGCATCGTGCGCATTTCGCCCTGACCAACGCCAGGGACGTTTGTCACCTGCGCGAGGTGCGCACCGAGGACGAGGCGGGCGCTGGCCCGCGGCGCTTTCGGAGCGTGGACCCGGCCTGCGGGCACTCAGCTCGTGACGCCGTCCGGGTGCGGGCCGGAACCTGCCAGGGCGAGCCGGAGCAGGGACCGAAGCTGGCGGAGTTCCTCGGCGCCCAGGCCCCCGAGTGGTCCCGCCTCGTTGACCAGCCGCTGCCAGAACGCGGTGCGCAGCTCGAGCCCTTTGCCGGTGAGCACGATGCCTTTCACGCGCCGGTCACGGGGATCCGGGCGCCGCTGGACCGCGCCGAGTTCGACGAGCCGGTCGATGACGCTGGTCAGATTCGACGGGTCGTACTGGAGCCGGTCGGCGAGGGCGCGCATCGTGACGGCGCCGTCCTGGTCGAGCTGGATCAAGACCTTGGCCTGGATCGCCGACAGCGAGTGCTCCGCCGCCAGCGCGGCGAAGTGGGCCTGCAGGCGCGATTGCATCTCGAACCAGAGGCCAGCCACTTCCTGCACCAGCCGGAGCTGGCTGGTTGCGGGCCGGGGGGCGCCGGTGCGCTGAGCTGTCACGCACCCAGGATAGGAAATCCGTCCCGCCCACGCCGTCGCGGTCTTTGCGCAGGCTCACCATGTAGTGGTAATTTACCTTTATGGTCGATTACCAGCTCTAGAGAAGGGAAGCCATGGCATGGAGACCGGGCTGAAGGACCGGGTCGTCGTGGTCACCGGCGGGTCGTCGGGCATCGGCCGCGCCACCGCGCTCGCGTTCGGCCGCGAGGGCGCACGGGTCGCGGTCACCTATCGCACCGGCGAACAGGCCGCGGCGGGCTGCGTCGCGGAGATCGAGGCTGCCGGGTCTGAGGCGGCCAGCTTCCGCTTCGACCTTGCCTCCGCCGAGGGCGCCACGGCACTCGCCAGGAGTGTCACCAGCCGGTGGGGAGGCATCGACGTCCTGGTCAACTGCGCCGGTGGCCGGGACAGGAACGCATCCTGGGGCAGCCGTTTCGAGGACGTGGCCCCGGCTGAGTGGCGGGCGATGCTCGACACCGACCTGGCCGCGCCCTACGCACTGCTCCAGGCCGTCATACCGGCCATGCGCGGCCGCGGCTGGGGCCGGATCGTCCTGGTGTCGTCGGGAGCGGGGGAGGAAGGCTGGGAGGGCGCCGCCGCCTACGCGACCGCCAAGGCCGGGCTCGTGGGCCTCGCCCGGAGCCTGGCCTGGGAGCTGGGCGGGGAGAACATCCTGGTCAACGTCGTGGCCGCCGGGCTGACCCTCACCGAGCGGGTTCGCCAGGCCGCGCCCGAGGAGATCAGGAAAGCCATCGCCCGCCGGATCCCGAGTGGGCGGCTGTCCCGGCCGGAGGACGTGGCGGGGCTCATCGTATTCCTCGCGTCGGCAGCCAACCAGAACGTCTCCGGAGAGGTGGTGCGGGAAGGCTCCGCGACCGGCCGGTCCGCCCACAGCCGTTGATCACTGCGCCGTCGCCGGGGCACCGCCGGTTCCTGGCTTCGGGCGGCCGGTGCCGCGGCCGGATAGCGGCTGGCTTCGCGGGCCGCCGCCAGCGGCTGCGAACCTGCCCCCTATCCGTGCCGCGGCTGGCGGCGCGGGTCAGGTGATGGTCCAGGCTTCGCTGTGCTCCCACAGTGCCCGGGCAAGTTCCGGCGTGGCGACCGCGCTGGCCGCCCGCTCCCGGCAGTTGTCGTAGAACCGGCCGGTCACGCCGGCCAGTTCCGGCGCGGTGGCGCAGTACAGCGAGGTCGCCGCGCCCTGCTCGGTGGAGAGCATGCGCAGCTTCATCAGCGGGCGGACCGGCCACGGGACCCGCCGCCAGATGTCGGAGGCGACCACCCCGGGGTGCAGGGCATACGTAGTGATGCCGCGCCCCTCGGTGCGGCGGGCCAGTTCCTGGGAGAACAGCACGTTGCTGAGCTTGGACACGGCGTACTCGCGCAGCCCGGTCCTGCTGGCCGTGGGCCGCCGGACCGCGTCGAAGTCGATCCCCTTGGCCTGGTAGTGGGCGTCGCTGGCGACCGTGACCACCCGGGACGGCGCGCTGGCGGCCAGGCAGCCGAGCAGCGCCGTGGTCAGCGCGAAGTGCCCGAGATGGTTGATGCCGAAGCCCAGCTCGAAGCCATCCCTGGTGAGGCCACGCGCCCCGCCCACGCCCGCGTTGTTGATCAGCACATGCAGCGGTTCGCCCCGGTCAAGGAACTCCGCGGCGCACCGGCGGACCGACGCCAGGTCGGCGAGGTCCAGCGGGAGGAACACGACCGCGTCGTTCCCGGTGGCGGCGGTGATCTCGGCGGCGGTGGCGCGGCCCTTGTCCGCCGAGCGGCAGGCCACGAAGACCTTGCCGCCCCGGCTGGCCAGGTCGCCGGCCGTGGCCCGGCCGATCCCGGTGTTGGCCCCGGTGACCAGGAAGGTGCGCCCGGACAGGTCGGTTGAGTTCGCAGGCATGGTGACTTTGTACCGTACCGGCCGGTACTTCTGGCGGTGGGGTGCCGCTGCGGGCGCGGGGTTGTGCCTGCCGCGTTATGCTCGCCGAATAGCAGGAGGAAGCGGGCACGGCCCGGCGTTCCCAGGAGGCCCGGTGCGGATCGCGGGAGAAGAACAGCAGCACGAGCCGGGGGCCACCGGCACCGCGGGCGACGGTGCCGGGCTGGGCGCCGATGCCGCCGCGCGCCGGTCCGCGCGCCGCCGCCGGACGTGGATCATCCTCGGCGTGGCCGCGGTGCTGCTGATCAGCCTGAACACCTTTGTGGCATATGAGCTCGCCCGCTCGGACAACGCCAACGCGGGCGCGAACCTGCGCCCGTCGGGCATCCCGGGGAACATCTCGACCAGCCTGGCCAACCTGATGCAGCTCTCGCCGGTCCCCGGCGTCCGGGCGCCCGGGTTCACCCTCACCGACCAGAACGGCCACACGATGTCGCTGGCCAGCCTGCGCGGCAAGGTCGTCGTGCTGGAGTTCATGGACCCGCACTGCACCGACATCTGCCCGATCGTGTCGCAGGAGTTCGTGGACGCCTACCACCAGCTCGGGCCGCTTGCGGGCAAGGTCGTCTTCGCGGCGATCAACGTCAACCAGTACCACGCGAGCGTGGCCAGCATGGCCGAGTTCTCCAACGCGCAGCGGCTGAGCACGATCCCGGGCTGGCACTTCTTCACCGGCCCGGTGCCCGCGCTGCAGACCGCGTGGCGCGACTACAACGTCGAGGTCGCGGCGCCCAACCCGAACGCTGACATCATCCACACCTCGGCGGTGTACTTCATCGACGCCCAGGGGCGCGAGCGGTTCCTCGCGTCACCGATGGTGGGCCACACCGCGAGCGGCGCCTCGTTCCTGCCGCTGGCGCAGATCTCCGACTGGGCCGGCGGGATCGCGGGGCTGGCGAGAGACCTGGCCCGCTGACCGGCTCCGGCCGCGGACGGCCCGGCGCCGGACGGCCCCGGCCTGACGGTGCGGCCCGCCGGCCGGACCGGGCCGGCGCTCAGCGGGGGATCGTCACCGTCGCGGCCAGCGCGCTGGACCGCTCGTCGCCGCCCACGTACAGGCGGCGCTGGCCCGGCGCGGTGACCCAGCCGCGCGCGTCCTGCCAGTACTGAAGCTGGCGCGCTGGCACGGTCAGGGTGACGACCCTGGATTCGCCCGGGCGCAGGCTGATCCTGGTGTAGGCGGCCAGGGCCCGCGGTGCGAACGCGGCCCCCGGCGGCGTGCTGGCCGGCGCGCCCAGGTAGACCTGCGGCACCGCCTCCCCGGCCCGCTGGCCGGCGTTAGTCACCCGGAACCGCACCACAAGGCCGCCGCCGGGCGCCGCGTGCCAGTTCAGCGTGCTGTAGCCGAAACGCGTGTAGGACAAGCCGTTGCCGAACGGAAACAGCGGGGCGATCCCGTCCTTGTCGTAACGGCGGTACCCCACGAAGATCCCGGTGGGCTGATTCCGGCGGAACCGCCGCGCTGCGGCGGGCCAGGTCACCGGGAGCCTGCCCGCCGGGTCGGCGCGGCCGAGGAGCACGTTCGCCGTGGCCGTGCCGCCGGCGCCGCCTGGATACCACATCTCCAGCACGGCCCGCACCGTGCAGAGCCAGGGCATCGCGACCGGGCCGGGCGTGTTGAGCACCACGATCGTGTCCGGGTTGACCGCTGCCACGTCCGTGATCAACTGGTCCTGGCCGTCCGGCAGGGTCCTGCCACCGCCGCTCCAGGCGAACACCACGGCGGCCCTGGCGGCGCGCGCGGTGGCCACGGCGGCGGCGAGGCTGGACTGCTGCTGCGCGGGCGTGACCCAGTCCAGCCGGACCTGCACCGGCCGGCCGGAACCGTCCGGTGACTCCGTGACGCCGAGCGTGTGGATGCCTGAGGTCAGGGTGACCCTGGCGCGCAGGTTCTCCAGGCCGTCGGTGGTCGGCACCGGAGCGGGTCCCGCCGGGGCACCGCCTGTTGCTGGGGCACCGCCTGTTGCTGGGGCACCGCCGGTTGCTGGGGCACCGCCGGTTGCCGGTGCCGCGGCAGGTCCCGGCCCGTCCCGCGCGATGACGGAGCCGTCCAGGGTGAGGGCGCCCCAGGACCCGCCGGTGCCCAGGCCGATCCAGTAGGTGCCGGTCGCGGGGACGGTCAGCTCGCCGCTCCAGGTGTAACCGGACCCGGCCGGCAGTGCGTCGTGGCCGGCGGCCGTGTTGTCCAGCACGGGCACCACGCGCGCCGGTCCGGGCCCGGCGCCGCTGCGCACCAGGCCCGGCTCGCCCTCGTGGGTGAGCGCCGCGGCGGGGACCGGCGTGCCGGTCATGTCGTCGCCGACGGCGAAGGTCAGGTGCGCCGCCTGGCTGGCCGGCAGGTCCCGGCGGAGCACTTGAAGGGCCCCGGGCGGCTGGTCTGCGGTCCCTGCGGCGGTTCCAGTGGCGGTCCCAGCGGCCGGTCCCGTGGCGGTCCCAGCGGCCGGTCCCGTGGCGGTCGCAGCGGCCGGTCCCGTGGCGGCGCCTGCGGCGGTTTCCGTGCCGCTTCCGGCAGCCGTTCCCGTGGCAGTGCCTCTGCCAGCGCCCGGTGCGGGCCCGGCCGCGGGACCGGTCCCGATGACCTGATCGGCGCCCGGCCCAATAAGGGCGAGCGAACTCAGCTCGGCCGGTCCGAGCGGGAGCGCGTGGCCGGAGTTCCGCAGCAGGGTGGCCGCGTCCGCCGCGGTCCGGGCGATGACCCGTGCGTCGGCGGCGGCCGGTGCGGCGGCGGGGTGCACGGGCTGCGGGCCGAGCAGCCCGAAGCGGTCCATCTCGGTGAGGACCGTGGCGGCCGCCTGGTTGACGGTGGCGGTGGTGATGGTTTTGCTGGCGAGCGCGGCACGGAGCGCGGCCGGGGTGAAGTACCTCGTGGCCGTCCGGCCCGCCGCCGGGATCTCGCCGTCCAGCCCGGAGTCCAGGGACAGCGTCCCGGGATTGGCTCCCGGCCCGGCGAGCACGAAGCCGGTGAAGCCCAGCTCGCTGCGCAGGATCTGGATGAGCAGGCCGGGGTTGCCGCACGGCGACTTGCTAACGGGTTCCGTGGCACCCGGGGAGCCGGCGGCACCGGGGCCGGTAGCGGCACCTGGGTTGCCGGCGGTGCCGGGGGCACCCGGCGCGGCGGGGGCCGAGCCCGCGGGAACGGTGGCCGAACCGCCAGGAGCCGTGGCCGAACCAGCCGGGACCGTGGCCGAACCGGCCGGGGCTGCGGGCGCGCCAGCCGGGACGGTGGCCGAGCCCGCGGGAACGGTGGCCGAACCGCCAGGGGCCGTGGCCGAACCAGCCGGGACCGTGGCCGTACCTGCCGGGCCGGCCGGGGCCGTGGCCTGGCCGGCGCCGCCGCCAGGAGCGGTGGCCGCGCCGGCGGGAGCCGTGGCACCGGCCGGGGCCGTGACGGTGCCCGCGCCGTCGGCGGCGGGCCCGGTGGCACCCGGGGGCGCGCCGCCCGCGGTGGCGCCGGCGGCACCCCCGGTGGCACCCGCGGCAGCCGTGGTGCCGGGGCCGGCGGGCGAGCAGAGCACACCCGCGGCACCCGCGCGCACCGCGTCCTCGACCGGCTGCAGGTAGATCTCGTGCAGCGCCACGGAACTCGGGGCCACCCCGGAGCTGCCGGGCCCGCCGGTCCCGCCGGGCCCGGGCGGATATCCGTCGGCCACCGCCATGGTTCCCTGTGCCTGGATGCCGGAGATCTCCGCGGCGGCGGTGCCGCCGGCCAGCAGCGGATCCTCCCCGAAGCCGGCGCCGGCCTGCTCCCCCGCGGCACCGGTGCCGATCACGCCGAACGGCCTGGCCACCGCCTGCTGCCCGAGCGCCCGCGCGTCCCGGCCGAGCACCGCGCCGTTGGCGAAGGCGTCCGCCCGGCTGAAGGTGGCGGCGACGCCTAGCGGCGAAGTCAGGGCGGCCGGCGGCTGCCGCACCGTGCCCAGGGGCCCTTCGGCCAGGTGCAGCGCGGGTATGCCCAGCCGGCGCAACCCGGGCATGGTGGCGGCCTGCTGCCCCGGGGCGGTGGCCCATTCCAGCAGACGCAACTTGTCCGCCAGTGACATGCGGCGGAGCAGGGTGCTGACGAGCGGGTTACCGGCGGCCGGGGGCGGGGTGCTGGCGGCACTGGTCGCGGCCGGGCCCTGGATCGCGCCGCTCGCCCAGGTGAGTGCCGCCGTGCCCGCGACCATGGCGGCGACCATCGCCACGACCGTCACGCCGGCCAGGGGCCGGCGCCGGCCGTGGCGGCCCCTACTCCCTCTGGTCACTGAACTCTCCCCACCCATAGAAACGGCCGTAGGTCAGCGCAAATCAGGCCTAAACGGCCAGAAAAAGGCAATGACCCGTTACCCTCAATGACAAAACGCTAGAGCCATATTGCGTGACGGTCAAATATGCAGGCCGTCTTTTCAGGGCAATGATTTGCCAAACGGGCCGGCGCCGTCCCAAATGGGTGATTCAA
>Ga0137380_10000283_pt1 | contig 35314 bp, 44 predicted proteins | sample SagtaG_17_FD_104809 | JGI IMG/M metagenome (GOLD analysis project Ga0137380, IMG submission 104809) | Vadose zone soil microbial communities from Sagehorn Ranch, Mendocino, California, USA - Sage2_L_100_16 metaG | ecosystem: Environmental > Terrestrial > Soil > Vadose zone | place: USA...
AAGTTAAAAAGCCTTCTTTACTTAGGACAGAGTTTGGCCCAAGTCTTTGAAGTATAGCAAAGGCTCGGAGAGAGTGCAAGGGGTTTCAAGCCTAAGTTTTATCATTGTTAATAAGAAGATAGTTAGTTTCTCAATGAGATAGTTTGTTGAAATATTGACAGTTGTTGCAGCGGAATAATAGATGAGAGTTCATTTGAGATTATAACTTAAGGTCTTTGAAGAACATTTCATCTCTTACTTGTGTACATATCTTGAGAAATTCAGTTGTTGCATCTAATATCTTAGTTGCAGCATTAGTTAGTTCTTCTGAGCCTTGCTCTATTGCTATCTCGGAGAGTTGTTTGTTCGGCATATTTGTGTTTAGCATTCTATCTGATTTTGCTAAGTTACTTAATGCTAAGCGTACAATTGCTCGTGCTACTGCTATACTTGCTAAGTTACTCATTTTAACTTTCATATGTGGTGGTATGGGATCTCACTATATACCCCATCCCGTTAGGGGGCAAGGGTGTCTCTCCGGCGACCTGATGTGCCGAGTTAGTTATATACCTTGCTACTAACTCTCTCTAGTGCTAACTAGCCTTAGTCTTTTGCTAAGCCCCCCTCCCCCCATCTAAAATTTATAAATAAAGAAAGTTTTGTAGTTATTTATAAGGGGATATAAGTAAGGGAAATACAATAGTAAGTAGTGGTAACGCTGTGTGGATAGAGAGGGTGGCCTATTGATAGGATGCCGTATATGGGGAGATCCTATAGGATGGTATCCTTTAGTTGGAATAATATAAAATCTTGTTCAGTTTGCAAGCTTGTTCAGACTTCAAATAAGTTGATTGCTGCTATGCACAATTTATTGATAACTTAACACAATAAGTAAGTGCTTACTTCAGGTATATTTCAATTTCTTGATCTAGATCAAGGAATTCTATATCTATCTGTACTATAACCAAAGGTAGCACTGATAAGAGTCTCAGATACGTGGGAACACCCACAAGGCGCGACGGTGCGAGCAAGTCGGACGATACCGGGATAGTTACCGGCTCTGAACGTTCGATCAGTTCTTTTTCTTAACTCTCCCTGAAAGGGGAATTCCAAATGGAAACGTTTGACCAGTCTGTAGTTGATTCTGTAAAGTCTGCACTTCCACAGGTTCCTACTCTCGCAAGTGCAGTAACTGAGAGTCTGGACTTTACGAAGTTCAGTTCCGAGAGACAACTGTCATTTGTTGTTGGCTATAATCCGAAAGTTTCGGAGATGCAGGGATACCGTCATGCAGTTGTCCGGTATCGCATTACTGGAACTAACAAGGTTGAAAAGCCGGCGAAAATGGCAACAGTTCCTCAAGTTACCTTGCCTGATTCTGAATACCTGATGCCAAAGGAAGCAGCCCAGGTGTTAGTGGGGATTCTCGAAGATCAACAAGACGCAATGATTCGAGACATGATCGAGAGTGGAGCTGTTACGATCAAGTGGGACGAGATCACACTTGAGAAAACACTTTCCTCTCTGACTGCGACTCGGGTTAGTAACAGACTCACAAAGGAAATGATCGAGAACTGGGCGGCTATTGCTATCCGTAGTTTCACAGATGCAAGAGCAATTCAGATAGCAGAGCAAAAAGGCTTTGCTGCTGATGAGGTGCGAGTAGGAGCACAGAAAGCAGGTACATTCAATGCTTATTGTTTCAATCTCGCAAAGCTTGCGGCCGCAGTTCCTAATGTCGGGCAGGAAACTGCAACAGCGTTGCAGAACTTTATGAGTGCAAGCAAGCTCGACGATGACTTGGCGAAAGTTCTTAATAAGAAACTTCACGCTATTCTGAATCCAGCGGCAGTTGGTGATCTGTGAGCGGCGCACTTTGGGGGGCAATCGCCAGTAGTAGCAAGTAACGAAAGGAAAGGAAAGTCCCATGAGTTACTATCCTGAGTGGGAACACGAGAAGGATGCTCGTATCACGGCTGAGGTGCGACGCATGATGCTTGGATGGACTAAGCTATTCATCCTTGCAAGTGTGTTGCTCTTCGGATTCTGGTTCCTAGCAATACTGGTAATGAATCTCGGAACCTGAAATATTAGAGAGAGTATCTTTGCAAGCTGTATATCCATACAGTTCGCTTAGATACTCTCTTATTTTTACCTATTCAGAGAGTAAGTACTTACTTCGCGGCGCTCCTTCGTAGTTACCATCGTACTTCGTAATTAAATGCACGATAACATCTCCCGAGTTTTAAATGGGGGAGGGTAGTTAGACCTTTTAGTGCTACGATTAAACCTTTTCCTAAGTTCCTCTTAAAAATTCCTAAAGTTTTATGCTTCCGCAATGCTCGCATTTCACAATCTGAAGTTTTCACAATCTGGAGGGAATTACTCTCTTGAATGTTTCTCTATGAAGCGATATACTTGTAGCATGATAGCAAGAGGAGCAAGTGAGAGGTAGCCATTGCCGGAATTTTAACTTATGGAAAATACACAACTTTCCTCAAATAGGGAAATTACAAAGCCCCGAAAGGAATATATTGGGATTGCAGCGAAACTCTTGAAATTTCTCGGGAGTGGTTGTACACAAGTGCAAGCAGCAAATGCTTGTGGTGTTTCAGAAGGACTTGTTTCTCAACTTTGTGCAGAAGAAAGTTTCCAAGAACAGATTGCTGAGGTGCTTTCAAGGAATATTGAAGTTGCATCTCAAATTGATGAGAACTATGTGGAAGTTGAGAAAATTCTCTCGAAAAGACTTCGAGATGTTATTGGTTATATGACCAACGCAGATCAAATAGCAAGAATTCTCAAAACAGTTGCAAATATCCCAAGAAAGACTCAACCAAGAGTTCCTCTTAACTTAGAAACAGTTAGCGGAGCAATTGCACCAGTAACTCTTGCGATTCCAATAGTTGCAAGAAATGTATTTGTTATTTCTCCAAACTCAGAAGTTGTTAAACTTGATGATAAGGAACTTGTTACTCTAAACTCATCTTCTATGGAATCTCTATTACGACAAAAACGTGAAAGAGTTACTATAGAACAATCCAAACCAGTAAAATTTGTAGAACCCGTAAATGGAAAACCATATCAAAGTTCAGATGAATATTCAGACCTCTGAAAAAATGGCTGAAGTCCATCGGAGATTGCAAGAAGAAGAAAATCAGAAAGCTAGAGCATTGCTTGCTACCGCAATGTCTCATCTGGAGGCATTGCGCGTTATGCAAAGTAGTATTTCAAAGAAGATGAATGGAGTTAATGTCAAGAGATAATCTTCCTATTAAAGATCTTTCAAGGCAAGTTCAAGGAAGATTAGTCCCAAATATTTGGGAACCAATTTCTTGGATTGTAAACAGAATTTGGTATTCAGATCAGTTCGGTGCATTTAAATACTATCGAGGATATACTTCAGAGAATATTCATGGAATGCTTTTTGTATGTCCTGGTTGTGGAGGGGTAAGTTGCCTTCCATTTATAAGCGATAATCCTAAACATGATAAATGGATTCCAGGAGGAACTATTTTGAAGCCACATCTTCGTCCAAGTATATTATCTGCTCCCGCAAAAGGTGGCTGTGGATGGCATGGATTTCTTAATCATGGTTATTTTGAATTAAGTCCTAGAGAATAAATGGATCAGGTACTTCGAAGTGATATTGATATAGTAAAAGTAAATCCAAAAGAAGCGGTAAATGCTGCAATGGCGCATCTTAACTTCCTTGCAGCACTTGTTCTTGGGGAACATATGATATATCTTTTCCCAGGAATGTTTATTGCTATTTGGAACTTCCTTAAAGGGAAAGTTCATCTTATACGAGATTTTTCGCAACTTGCAATTGGGATTCCTCGTGGATTCGCAAAGACAACAATAATAAAAATCTGGATTGTATTTTGTATTCTTTTCACAACAAAGAAATTTATACTTGTTATCTCATCAAATGAAGATCATGCAGTAAATATAATAAAAGACGTTTGTGATATGCTTTCAATGCCAAATATTCTTGCTCTCTTTGGAGATTTTCGTACAAATTTTGAAAGAGATCAAGCACAATGTAAAATTTTTAGATTTCGTGGAAGAAAGATAATACTTGCAGGATTTGGGGCAAAAGGTGCAATTCGTGGATTGAATGTAGGTTTGGAACGGCCAGATATCATTATCTTTGAAGATTACCAAACAAAGAAAGAATCTGAGAATGAAGAACTCTCAGAAGAACTCTTCAAAGAAATGCTTGGCACACATATGAAGGCAAAATCCCCGTTTGGATGTCTTTTCATATTTGTTGCTAATATGTATCCAACTCCTGGGAGTATTCTGAAGAAACTCAAAGGAAATAAAGATTGGTTAAGTTTCATTGTTGGTGGTATTACTACTGATGGTACAAGTTTGTGGGAAGAACTCCAACCACTTGACCAGTTACTTTCTGAATACGAAAGAGATCTCAATGCTGGACATCCAGAGGTATTTCTTGCAGAAGTACTAAATGATGAGCACGCTGGAATTAAGGCTGGAATTGATATTACAAAAATTCCAAGATTTCCATTTGATGAAGATGACCTTCCACAAGGTCGAGCAATAATAATTGATCCTTCACTTGATAATCCCACAAGTGATTATAATGGTATTGGTCTTATGGGAATTTATGATGGGATTCCTTGCCTTGAGAAAGTCAAACTTGCAAAATTCACGCCATTTGAACTTATAAAGTATGCAATAATTCTTGCGATGGGAACTGGAACAAGATTGATATGTGTTGAGAATATTGCTTATCAATCCTCACTTCTTTTCTGGTTTACAAAAGTTTGTGTTGATAATGGCATTGAAGGATTCCATTTTATGCCATTAAATGTTGGGGGAAAAAGTAAAAATGCAAAAATAATGAGTACACTCAAGGAACTTGAGAAGAAGGAAGTTCTTATTAAAGATGATGTTCGTCCCCTTCTTATAAATGAAGTTATAAAGTTCAATCCTCTCAAAAAGAATAATCAGGATACTTGTCTTGATCTTCTTACATTTTGTAAGAAAGTTATAGAACAATATAGTGAATTAACACTTATGGTTTATGAAGCAGAATACCAAAGTATTGGGAATGCTACTCCTCGTGCAATTGAAGATAACTGTCTTTTTTGAAGGAATTAAAAAATGGCACAGCCAAGTACTGGAAATGTACTAAGAATTTCTGAGGAATCTCAAAATAAGCTTACTACATATGTAAAGGCTGCTGCTACTATTCGAGATGAGGGTTGGCAACTTCGGAATAGACTTGAGAATATTGATCTTGCATATATGCGGGAAAGAGATTTTACTGAAGAGCAAAGAAAAGCTGAAAATGCAAATAAGGCTGGAGATCTTACAAAACTCCAGAATATGCAAGTTCCATTAATTGAAGAATCCGCAGAAAATACTGTTGGGTTCCTTACAAATGTATTTGCTGCTGATTATCCAATGTTCAAATTTGCAAGTGATCCAAAGAACGAAGATCTTGCATTGATGTGGAATACGCTTGTAGGTGAGGATCAGATACATTATGGATGGGCTGGAGAGTTTAATAAATCTTTCAGAATGGGAGAGAAATATAATTTCGCTCCTATTGAAGTTGATTGGAAGAAAGAAATTCTTTATAAACCAGTAAATGGTGCCGGTACTAATGGCACAGCACTTGAACAGACTATTTGGGAAGGGAATTGCATCCGAGCTCTTGATCCATACAATACTATTTATGATCCAAGAGTTCCAATTCACAAAGTTCATGAACGTGGAGAATTTGCTGGTTATATTGATCTAGCAACAAGAATTGAACTTAAACTTTTTTTAACAAGTCTTGGAGAATCAAGACTTAAGAATGATGTTAAAGCATTTGAATCTCCTGGATGGGAAGTATCATACTATACTCCACACCTTAATCGTCAAGTTATTCTTAAGAATAAGAATTGGATGGATGGAAGTTTTAATTGGACAAATTGGGCATTGGGCCTTGCACAAGATCATATTGCTTATCAAAATACTTATACAGTTATTACATTGTATTGTCGCTTGATGCCATTTGAGTTTGGTATTAGTGCTCCGCGAGATCAAACACCAGATATTTGGAAGTTAATAGTTGTAAATGGCACTCTTGTTTATGCACAACCACTTCCAAATGCACATAATTATCTTCCGATTATTATAGGACAAGCAAAAATAGATGGACTTGACCACCAAACGAAATCTCCTTCAGAATCTCAACTTCCATTTCAGGAAATGGTTTCTGCTTTATGGGCTGCAAAGCTTAATTCTGCTCGTAGACGTACTACAGATCGTATGCTGTATAATCCATTACTTGTTGATCCAGATCACATCAATTCCCCTAATCCATCTGCGAAAATTCCGATCCGTCCTACTGCATATGGAAGAAAACTTGAAGAAGCTATATATGTGATTCCATTTAATGATGAGAACTCACAATTCTTTTTAACAGAAGCAAATGGAGTTGCTGAATGGGCAATGCGAGCAAATGGACAAAATCGTCCGATGCTTGGACAGTTTCAAAAAGGAAATAAACTTCAGGATGAGTGGCAACAAACAATGGCAAATGGTTCTAACCGTGAGAGAACAAAAGCTCTTATGTGGGAGTCATATTGTGTGCAACCAATTAAAGTTATTTTGAAGAGTAATTATCTTCAAATGACTCCAAAAGGAACTAGGTATAATAGAGCTGAAGCAACACTTGTAAATATAGATCCAACACAACTGCGGAAGTCTGAAGCTGAGTTTGTAGTTGGAGATGGACTTCTTCCAATTCAAAGACTTGTGCATGGCGAGAATATGCAACAAGCTTTTCAAACTCTTGTAGGAGTTCCTGCAATTGGTGATGGATATAATCTTGCTCCAATGTTTTCATATATGAATAAACTTCAAGGAATAGAAGGACTTGATCAATTTGAAAAAGATTCTGAAACAATAAAATATGAGCAAGCATTAAAAGCATGGCAAAATGCAGCAGCACTTCTTGCAAAGAATGCAACTTATGGGGAACTTAAACCTGAACAAATGCAACAGATATTAGGCCCAATGCCACAACCTCCAGCTCCTCCTAAACAACTAGGACAACCAAATGTTGGTACGACCAGATAGTATTCTCCAAGAGTATCTATTTTCTGAAGAAGAAAAAATAGCTGCACGAATTTTAAATCCTCTTCAGATTGCATGGCTTCATAATAAATATGCACAAAGATTTAAAGAAAAAGCAACTCAGATAGTTCCTGAAGCTACTGAACTTGATAGGAGTTATCTTTTAAAACTTGGTGAGCTTGAAGGTATGCTCGCGCAATTACAAGAATTATTTACTGAACATCAGGATGCTCAGAATGAACTTAAGAAATCTAAATCTCAAGATACTACATTTGTACCTGGTATTCTTGAGCAAGCTGCTATTGAAACTCGTGCTTCTGAACTCGTTCACAAAACACAGGAGTAATTATCATGGCTGGTTCAGTTATTCAAAATCCATTTTCTTCTGTTCCTGCTGCTAATCCTCGTGGAGGACAGTCACAACCTCAACCTATTGCTAATGATGATCCAAAGAATCAGAATAAAAATAAATCAGGAGTTATTCCTGGAAATGAAGAAATTATAGATGATCCTACTAAAGCATCAAAAGGTGATGATCCTATGCTTGATTTCAGTAAATTGTGGGAGAATGAGCCAATTGATCCCAAAAATCCTCCCCAACCTGAAGAAACAAATTTCCTTCCCAAAATTGATCCTGCTAAACTTGGTGAAATAGTCGGTAAGATGGATTTCTCCAAGTATGCAACTCCAGAAGAACTTACTGCAATTACTGCTGGTGGAGAAGGTGCAACAAAAGCACACTTTTCTGTCCTTAATAAGACTTTGAGACAAGCACTTCTTACATCATTTAATGTAAGTCATAAACTTGTTGAATCTGGACTTACAAATGCTGAAGGAAGATTTCTTAGAAAAGTCCCTGGTCATGTTAAGGATATAATTGTTGAAAGTGATTTGACTGCTGGTGATCCAATTATGTCAAATCCTGCTTTTGCTCCTATTATTGAAAGTACAAGACAGCGTTTTCAAGAAAAGTTTCCAAAAGCTACACCAGCTCAGATTTCTAATGCTGTTAAGAAGTATATCCAAAATTTCGTTGAAACTGCAACAAAGAAGTCTGCTACAGTTGAAACTGATAATGCCACTAAACTCAATAAAGGTGCAACTGACGCTGATTGGGAAAAGTGGATTGAGCCCGAACTAGAAAATGCTCTCCAACCTTAAATCCAAAACATACTCCAAAATTCCTTTTAACTTTGGAGACTCATTATGTTGGTTCAAATAACATATAATCTTGGTCCCCTCCAGATGCCTATGTTTCCTGGTGACATTATTAATGGTGTGGAACTTGATCAATTTGCTATTGCAAATGTTGCTGTTGTTGCATATACTGGAGCACAGTTCGGGCCTACAGATATTAACCGAAGTGGTGCTGCAGCTGTAAGTGATACATTGCCAACTGCTGATGATCTTATAAAATCAATGATTGGTAGTGTAAATCTTATTAGTCCCCCAGCAAATTCTTTGTATGGTATCTTGCCAAATCAAGCAGTAGCATTGGCATGGCCTGCAAATGTAATGCCACTAATGCCGGGCTCTTCTTTCCGTAGAACAATTTATAATAATAATACTGGTTTGCTTACTCTTGCTGTTCCTGCAAATGCTGGAATTTCATTAGTAGGTACAACTACAATTGCTACTGTGTTGTGGAGAGAATATCTTGTTAAGATTCTCAATTCCTCGCCGGCGGTAACTCTCTCTTGTACAACTTCTACCAACACCTTGCTTACCAATGTTGATACTACCTTGATTAACAATGTAACTCCTGGTATGTCAGTATATGGTGCAGGTATTGCAGCGGCTACAAAAGTTGCAGCAGTAAATAGAGATACCGGTACTATTACTCTAGATACTGCAACTACTGCTACTGCCAATAACGTTGGTGTAACCTTTACTCCTACTGTGACCGTTCGTGGTCTCCGTAGTGGTACAGTATAAAGGAGATAACCAATGGCTATCGGAACAGTAGCTTCTAATATTTTTACAAAAGACCAGGCAGCAAAAAGTTTTAGTGGAATGATTGCGCGATTTATGCCTATGGGCGATGCGCCATTATTTGCTATGACAAGTATGCTAAAAACTGAAACTGCTGTGCAATTCCAGCATGGCTATTTCAGCAAAAGCATGATCTTTCCTTCTGTAGTACTTTCTGCTTCTGCACTTGCATCGGATACTATTCTCAATGTTACTTCTACTGCGAATATTATCCCAGGAATGTTGCTTCGGCCAGATGGTGCTGCAACTGAAGTAATGATGGTGCTTGGAGTAATTGGGCAACTCCAGATTCAAGTTCAACGTGGAGTTGGCAATGCTGCTCCTGCTGCTATCAATAATGCCACTCTGTGTATCCAAGTTGGTAATGCAAATGAGGAAGCATCAACTCGTCCTCTAGCAGTTAGCATTGCAACTGTCTTGCAAAATAACTTTACCCAGATCTTTAGAAATACTTGGGCTGTTTCTGGTACTGCTGCAGAAACCAAGATGATTGTGGGTGAAGGAAATGTTGGTGAAAGCAAGATGGATTGCGCTGCATTACATTCCGCAGATATTGAAAAAGGTATTATCTGGGGACAGAAGTTCCTCGGAATGCGGAATAACCAATTGTTTCATACAATGGATGGAATTCTTTCCATTCTTGGGGCACAAGCTGGTGCAAATGTTGTAACTCTTGGTGGTACCACTACTTTCTCACAGCTTGAAACTGCAATTGACCCTGTATTTAATGTTCGTACGGATCAAATGATTGGTAATGAGCGTGTGATGTTTGTTGGTGGTGTTGCTCGGAGAATTCTCAATAACATCTTCCGTCTTAACAGTTCTTATTTTGTTGAAGATGGTCAAACAAGTTATGGTTTGCAGTTTTCTACTGCAAAACTGACTCGTGGTGTTTTGAGAATTGTTGAACATCCACTTCTCAATGCTTTTGGTTCTACTGCTTCCTACGCGAAGATGGCAATTATTGTTGATCTTGCATCATTCAATCTTGCTTATCTTGGAAACAGAAAGACGAAAGCATTTGATATCGTTGGAGAAGATGGAGTTGATGCAATTGGTGGAACTCTTACAACTGAACTTACAGTTCTTGTAAAGAATCCCCAAGCATTTGCAGTTCTCTATAACTTCACTGCTGCTGCTGTAGGTTAGTAGTAAAACCAGAGAGACTCCTTACTTGAAGTGGGAGTTTCTCTGGTCTTTTTTCATTCTAAACTTTGGAGACAAAATGGTTGAGCCTAAAGTTTTTACCCAAACTCCTACTGCTAAAAAAAGATACTATTCACAAGTTGCAGGATCAAGATTTATTACTGAAGATGGTACTGAAATTCAATTTCGTTATGGATTTGCTGATATAGATATTCTTGAACATCAGAAAGAACTTGATAAGATTCTTGGGAAGAATCCAGTAATTTATATTCCTGAAAAACTCCCTGAGAAACTTCCTGAAGTTCCGCAAAATGCAAAATCAGAAGCAGAAATTGCTGCTGCTGAAGCTGCACTTCGTGGAACTATTGGAAAAGTATCTGGAGATGCAAATCTTTCTGCAACTCCTGGAGTTCCCACTGATCCTAATGCTAGTGCAGTTGATAAGGATCTTCAAGCAGCAGTATTTGGTGGAGCTGAGCCAATAAAGAAAGTATCTCCTGAAAATGCTATAAAAGCAGGTGCCGCAGCAAGTGTTTCAATGAAGTAACTCTAAAGATTAAGGAAGAATGGCATTCTCCTTTATTCCTACTGGGAATTTTGCTGTTGATACAGTTATCCAGTATATATTGGATGATACAAATCGCCCAGATAAACTTGAAGAGATAAAGAGGAGAATTCAGAGAGCTGTAATAAAACATCATTTCAAAGATTTTTACAAGCGTGATTTGATTGAAGATACATACAATTTTACTAATAAACAAGCTCTCCAGTTTATTGATACAACAAAATTAATAAGATTCCGATCATTTTCTTATATAAAGAAGTTTCGGGCTATTGATACACAAGGAAACCCAATAATTAATCAATCTGGTGCAGTTGGAACTCTTCAAGGTGGAGATCTCACGGAGACTGCGCCAGAAATTGCATTTGATAGTTATGGATTTGATAAGACAGATGTTATGTATAAGGCAGGATCTCTTGTTAAGATAAATGCTTCAGCACCGATTGATGAGGTATTTATTGGATATTTTACTTTTCCACAAATTGAGCCAATTACTGCTCTTCAAAGTTGGATAGTAAATGAATATCCATCTCTAATTGCAGCAGTTGTAAAACAAAGAATATTTAAAAATGCTGGAAAAGATGATGAAGAAAGATCAGCAAAAGTTGAGGAAGCTGAAGAACTTCTTGTTCTTCAAACAAATAATATTCGGCTAACTGTTATGTGAAAGATATACATGAATATATCTAGTGTTTGGGGAAGTATAGGTGCAAATGTCTCCACAAGAGAACTTTTTATTGTTAATCTTCTTACTGATTTGAGAGCATTAACAACTCCAGCGGGCGATGTTACTGTTCTTATAACAGGAAGAGTAGCAATAAATGATGGACTTGGAGCACACTATTACTGGAATGCTGCTGATGCTAGTGCTGATAATGGTACAACTATTATTCAGCCAAATGATCTTCCCGCAGTTGGAAGGTGGAATAAGTTGACACTCATATGACTTATACTGTAGATCCAGCAAATCCAACAACTCCACTTGGTTCTCAGGGAGCAAAACAAGGAGCTGAAGAACTTCGCGCGCTTAAAGCACTTGTACAAAGCGCACTTAAAAATATAGTAAGTTGGAATCCTCTTGATACAAGTTCTAGTATTCTTCTTTCTGGACTTAATCTTATAGCGACGAAAAATAATATTGATGCATTGTATCATGCAGTACGTGGAAATACAAAGATAAGTTCTGGAAAGATTTACTGGGAAATAACAATTAATAGTGTAGGAGCTGTACTTCCAATTTTCGGTATTGGAACTATCAATGCAGCTCTTGAAAACTATGTTGGAAGTGATCCATATGGTCTAGGGTATGGTGGAAATGCTGGAAATATATTCAATGGTGGAGTAGGAACCGCATTTGGAGCACCTTTTGCTGCAGGTGATGTTATTGGATTTGCTCTTGATATGACTGTACCATCATTCCAGATTTTCAAGAATAACGTATCTCAAGGAACAATTGCACTAACTGCTGGACAGACTTGGTATCCAATGGCAAGTATGTCTATAAATGGAGAACAAAATACAATTAATTTTGGGGATCAGGCCTTTAAATATACTCCTCCAGTAGGATTTGTATCTATTATTCTTGCAGTTATAAGTATAAGAGATTTCTTTGTGAAACAGTTTTTCCCTTATTTCTAAGGATTTGCAAAAATGGCTGCGAATACTCAACCAATCTCTCCAATTGCACCAGCAGAAAGTTGGAATACTACTCCACTTGTCGGGGCGAATACTGCACTTGATGGTACTGGAACTGTTGGTACTATTATTACTGCTGGCCCGAATGGGACGAGAGTTCCACGAGTAAGAATTGTACACCGTGGTGCGAATGTTGCAACTGTTCTTAGAATATTTGAGAATAATGGACTTACAAATGCTACTCCAGGGAATAATAATCTTATAGCTGAGATTACTATTGCTACTGTAGCTGCACTTTCTCAGGTTGCAGCACCAATATTTTATGATCTCTGGCTAAATATTATTCTCAAGCCAGGGTATAAACTTCTTTATACAATAGGCACTGCTGTTGCAACAGGACATTCAGTTAGTGCTCCAGATGCAGGAGATTATTAAAATGAGTACAAATACCAAATATCATGCAATTGAGTTCACAACGCCAAATTATGATAATAATACTGACCAAAGAAAAGTTATTGGAGCTACTGTAACTGGAATTGGTTATCAGAGAGTTGAAGATCAAGTAGAAGTTGTAGTAAATGGTAATAAAACTTTAATGGATGGTGTTTGTACGGGACTTCTTAAAGAAGATGGAACACTTCTTCCTCAAGATTATGTTTGTGAATATCGACTCAAGAATGGAATGAATGTGGTAGTTCCCCCATTTGTGAAAGTTCTTTAAGATGTATGATATTCCAGCAAACCAGAAGGCATTAGGGAATGCTCCAAATAATGTAGTGCATGGGAAGGTATTGCTTATACCAGGGGCGCCCATAGCAAACGATGGGAATACCCACTCTGGAACTTTCGTTGTTCCCGATGGTGTATATTTGCTTTGGATAAGTCTAGTTCAATCCGGAGTTATAAATGGTACGGGTTCTGGACTTGGTAAAGTAGCAGTACCTATGCAGGTTACGCCTGGAGAGGTTATAAACTGGTTTGTGGCAGCTGTTAGCGGTGCGGCCACTACTTTCGGGCAAGATGCAAGACAAATCAGTTCTGCAGGAGGATTTGCTGTTGGAATTTCAGGTTTACTTGGTGCAGGATGGGGATCGGCAGACGGTGGTACTGCCAGTGGTTATACAGGTAATATCCTCGTAGAATGGTAAAAACTTAATATGCCACAAGTTGTATATCGTGCAAATACAGCTTCTCAACATTTTCCGTTTCTCTCCATACATCATGGAAGGACAGTTATTGTTCCAAAGCAAGATCAAGCTTTCAAATCAAATATTATTCAGAATCCTGCTGATGAAGATAAAGATATTGGTATTCCACAAGCATACTATATGCACAATGTTATGCCAACAAATCAGGGATTGCAAAGTATTGGGTTTATAAAAAAGCTTAATGGGATAAGTGGGCATACAGATTTTGATAATATCTTTCTCTTGCGGGACTCTTCTGAAAATAAATTCTTATACTCTCCATCAGGTGGACAGAACTATATATTTGATGGAGATAATAATTTCTGGCTTTCTACTCTTCCCCTTACAATACCAAGTGATGCAATAGTAACTGTTGCATATGTTGGTGGGAATACTTATATTTTTATAAAGAAACTTGGTATTTTTCAATATGATACTGTTACAAAAACACTTCTTCCTGTTACACTAATAGGAGTTGTACCAACTCTCTTGAATGGTATTTGTTCCTCAAGTGGATTTCTTATTGCATTTGATGATTTCACAGTATACCGTTCACAAGCAACAAGTGTACTTAATTTCACTCCTGATCCATCTCTTGGCTCTGGATCAAGTATTCCTGAAGATATAAAAGGGCCAATTATTGCTTGCCTTCCAATTACAAATGGATTTATTATTTATACTACTAAAAATGCAGTTGGTGCAACATTTAGTCAGAATATCCGTTACCCATTTATTTATGCTGAAATTTCAGGGAGTTCTGGGATTCTTCAACCTGAACATGTGAGTTGGCAGCATAATGGTGATTTTCATTATGCTTGGACGCAAGCAGGACTAATGAAAGTTACTAAATCGCAAGCACAACTTGTATTTTCAGATGTTACAGATTTTCTCACACAGAAACTTTTTGAGGATTATGATGAAGTTGCGGATGTTTTTATTCTTACTAAACTTATTTCTCCTATTCAAATTCGTTTGAATGTAATTGAGAGGAAATTCTTTGTAATATCTTATGGAATCTCAAGTTTCACCCATGCACTTGTATATGATATTGGGTATAAACGCTGGGGAAAGATAAAACTTCTTCATGTTGGAGCATTTGAGTTCTATCTCCCAAATCGTTATGGTGATGTAACATGGGGTATGCTTGCTGATCTAACTTGGGATGATTTCAATAATACAACATGGGACGCACTTGGAACACAAGTAAAGACATTTGAACAGCCAAAAGAAGTTCTTGCTTTCCTTCAAAAAGACGGTACTGTACAGGTTGTAGATTTTTCTCTTACAACAACACAAGATGCTGGAGTATGTGTTCTCGGGAAATACCAATTCATAAGAGATCGCTTACTTTCAATGCAAGAAATAGAAGTTGAGAATATAAATGAAAATGCAAACTTCTCTCTGAAAGTTTTTCCAAGTTTTGATGGAGCAACATTACTTCCACCAATAACTCCATTTCTTGCAATAAACTCTGGGAAATATAGAAAATATCAAATGGATATTTCAGGAAAGAATCATAGTATTCTTGCAAAGGGAAACTTTCATCTTTCAAGTCTTGGACTTACCTTTAGTGTTCTTGGAAGAGCCTAAAAATGGCAAGTCCAACAAATTTTAACTCCCTAATAAATCTCGGACTTCCAGCACAAGCACCAGATTTTATAAAGAATCCAGAAGTACGAGCTGCTGTTGAAATGTCGATTCTTTCAATAAATGCTCTACTTCGTGCAATTGAGCAGTATGGAGGAATTACTCAGAAGGATATTACTCTCTGGAGTTCCTTACACCCAAATGATACATTGTTACGACATCAACAAGGAAGATTCTACCTTCCAGCATTTGAAGCACTTGCTTTTGGGGCATTTATAAATCTTTTTAGTGATGCCGGAATTTGTAAAGCAAGGAATTCAAGTTCTATTGCAAAACCAGCACACGGGTATTGTAATGTTACTGGGGGAAGTTTAGCTGGAGCATTTACTGAAGTTATACTTGCTCAGGGTATTCTTGCGGTAACAGGTATTCTCCCAGGACAAGCACTGTATCTTGCAAATACTGCTGGACTTTCTTCAACAGTACCAGATACAGCAGTAGGAAGAATTGAACAATTTCTTGGTATTGGAGTTGCCCCAGGAATTGCATATATTGATATAACTCTTGGGCAATATATACAGCATTGAATTAAGGAGAAAGAAATGAGTGTATTTATTGATGCAGTTGGTAGATTTTATCAAGCGGGTATTACAAAAGATCCTGGAGATGCAAAGATTGAATTCCCTTCTGATGAAATGCAGAAATATCTTACTGGAGATCCAAAAACTCCAGCAGAATTTGGAAAGATTATTATAGATAAGAAGATTGAAGAAATAAACACTCCACAAGTAAAGGATAAAGAAGTTGAGGAAAGTATTACAATCCACTAGTATTTTTCTTTTCCTTGCTACTTCCTGGGCTTTCGGGCAAGGAAGTGTTGTTATTCGTGGTGAAACATCTACTGGTGTTTATCAGAATATTGGTGCAGTTTCAGGAGCAATAAAAACAATTGAACAAGGTGGAACTATAGCTGAAACTGCATCAAATCTTTGGGTATCTGGAACATCAGCAGTTAATGCAGCACTTACAGTAACACTTCCAGCAGTTTCGGGGCAGTTTCATTATATAACAAGTATTCAAATTCAAAAGCTTTATAATGTTATTGGTGTTGCAAGTGCAACTGGAAATATAATTACAACTACAAATCTTCCTGGGAATCCTGCATTTACAACTGAACAGTTAGCAAGTGCGGCAGGAACAGTAGTAACAGTTGTTAGTTTAAGTATGACTTCTCCGATAAAATCAAGTGTTGTGAATACAGCTACAACTATTGTTATGCCACAGCAATTACAAACTATTTGGCGTGCTAATGTGAATTATTATACAGCACCATGAAAAAGCTATTTGGAATTCTTATACTTTTAATATCAGTATTTGCCTTTGGGCAGATGCCTGATTATACTTATACTAATATAATTGTAAATGGTACTACATTAGTAAAAACTGGACCTGGATTTTTACATTGCATTACAATAAATAGTATCGGAACTTCTTGGAATTTAGCTATAGTAGATAATACTATTGCTGCTGGAACTAAAGTTGCAACTATAACTGCTATTGCAACTCAGGGACAAGTTTGTTATGATATTAACTTTTCTGTTGGATTAACTATAGTTACTACTGGAACACTTCCAGGAGATATAACTATATCTTGGAGATAATGTGGATCTTGAAGATCTTCTTGATGAAAATAAGATTCTTGTAAAAGCATTATTGGACAATATTGATAATGCTACAAAGGTAATTAACGAGAATGTGAAGGCTATTGTATCCTCTATGCGTTCAACCCCATCAAATAAAAATAAAGAAGCAGGAGAAGGAGAAGTTGAAGCAGGTATCTTAAGTGATGAAACTTTTGATTCAAAAGGATTTGATACTACAAAAGTTGATGCTGGGGGTTGGGATGAGGCTAATGATCTTTATGGAGGATAATATATAATATGAGTTCTCTACCATTCAATCCTGAAAATCTTTCAGCAAATGAAAGACTTATTTTTTACTCAATAAAAACTGCTGTTAAAGAGGAAATAGAGAAATATTTTGGACAGAATGGAGAACAGCATAAACTAGATCATACTGAAATAATTCCGATGCTAAAAGAAAGATTTGATACACAAATAGAAGAATTAAAAAATAAAAATATTTTCTGGGAAGGGATTAAGAAAGATATCTATAAATTTCTACTAAAAGTATCAGTAGTATTAGTAATTGGTATTATTCTTGTAAGTCTTGGAATAACAAGTTGGCCTAAACTTATAGGACTTATTACATCATGATGATTTCAAAAAAACTTGATGACCTTCTTCTTCCAATGCGAAGCAGAATGATAATGTTTATTGCAGGATGCTCTCAACGTGGAGTTGATATAGTAGTTATTTGTACAAGACGAGATCACGAAGCACAAGCTGCACTTTATGCTTGTGGACGAACACTCCCAGGGCCAGTTAAAACTAATGCTAAACCAAATAGTAGTATGCATGAATTCGGATTAGCTGTGGATTTTGTTCCAGTTAAGGATGGGAAAGCAGAATGGGAAGTATTTTCTTCAGGAGACCTTAGTAAGGATTGGGAAATTGTAAAGGAAGAAGCAGAGAAAGCTGGACTTGAATGGGCTGGGAATTGGAAAACATTTAAAGAATATGACCATGTGCAGTATACTGGTGGACTTACACTTGCACAAATTCAGAATGGAGAGATTCCAGTATGAGTTTTGACTGGCGCGGACTTATAGGAACTGTAGCACCAACAATTGCAAGTGCCTTTGGAACACCACTTGCAGGAATGGCTACTTCTGCTATTTGTCAAGCTTTAGGATTAACTCCTAAAGCTAATGATGATGAAAATAGTACAATGATTGCTGCTAAACTTGCAGGAGCTACTCCAGCAGATCTTTTAGCACTTAAGACTGCTGAGGAACAATTTCAGAAGGATATGAAATCTCTTGATATTGATCTTGAGAGATTAGTAGTAGGAGATCGTGCAAGTGCAAGAGATGCAGCAACTAAACTTGCACAAGCAGGAATTAAGAATTATACAATTCCAATGCTTATTGCTGCTGCATTTATTACTCTTATTGTTCTCTTTGTTTGGGTATGGCTCCAACCAGCTATTCCTGAATTTGCAAAAGGAATTATCTCTCTTGCAATTGGTCGATTTCTCGGTTATCTTGACCAAGCATATAGTTTTGAATTTGGAAGTACAAGACAATCACATATAAATCAAGCAGCAATGTCTGTTGCTATTCAAAAGGAATCTAATAATTAGATTTTTATTTATATTGGAGATACTTATGGCTGCTGGAAATGCAATGGTTCCAGTTCCACAACAAGGTGGACTTGATGAACTTCTGAATCTATTAAGCCAGTTTGGTGGGCAACCCACTACTGAACGTGGGACACTTAATAAAGGTCAAAGTGATGAGGCAAGTCAACTTCTTGCAAAGATTCAGGAAAGTGTAAGTCCTGAGAATATGAGTAATCTTGTTACGAATATTCTTACTCGTGCAAAGATGAAATTTGGGCCACAAATATCTGAAAGTCTTGGTGCAGGCAATCGTGCACTTTCTGATACAACTCTTGCACAAGGACAAACGGAAGCACAAGCTCGTGCTACTGGAGAAGCTGCTCAAGCAGTTCTTGAAGCACAAACAAATGCCAATAAAATGGCAACACAAATTACAGATACAAAACTTCGTGCAACATCTGGAAGAACAAGTGTCAAAGGAATTGGAGCTGCTGGAAAGATATTAACTGGAGCTGCACTTGCAAGACTTGCAAAAAGTGGGTATAGTGCAATTATGAGTGCTGATAAGTCTGGTGCTGTTACAGGGCCAGAACAACTTAGTGGGCCGGGAACAGGTGGAATTCCTGAAAATCCTGATACTATTGCTCCACTTAATGTTGGTGGAAACGATAGTGCTGATGCAATTGCTCAAGCATTTGGAGGTACAACTGGTGGGAATGTTGCAGGAGTTATTCCTGTTGCACTTGATACTTCTGGAGCTGAAGCATTAACTGCTGAACAAGCTACGGGAATTACAAATACTGAGGAAGCTGCAGCTGCTGCAAGTACATTAGGAGTAACACCTGGTGCTACAGCATTAGGAATTACTTCTCCGGCAGTATTAGGGGCATCACAAACTGCTGATGATTTAGCATTAGCAAAAGCTTCAGGACTAAAACCAGTTTATGATAGTAATGGAAATATAATTGATTATCAACTATCAGAAGGTGGTGGAGTAAGTGGCGAAGCAGGAACCCCTGGTACCTTAACAGATCTCATTGGCCCCTCACTTGATACTGGTTCTACAAGTTTAGAAGGTGCTACTGCTAGCGCTGAAGGAGCTGGTGCAACTGATCTTGGTATAGCTGCTGGTGGTACTGCTGCAGCTGCAGGAGCTACTGATGTTGGAGCTGCTGCTGGCGGAGAAATAGCACTTGAAGATCTTCTTCCTGCTGTATTTGCTTAAAGATAAGGATATTGAAAATGGATCTTGAAGAAGCAACTCAACAAGCTGATGATCTCATTAGAGGGGCAGTTACTACTCTCTCTAAACCTCTGGGGCCAATTCCTACCTATTCATCTGTGGATACAGTTCGTGCAGATGAAACTCTAAATCGTGCTGAAGAAACTTCTGGAGAAGTTTCACGAGTGTACAAGGAATCAACTGAAAAAGCTGGAACTGCTACTGAAGCAGAGAAGAAAGCTATTGGAGAAGAGGGAAAAGCTAAAGCTGAACTTTCATTTGCTACTGCACAACGTCAGAAACTTGAAGCGCAACAATATCAATTCTATCAACGTTTATTCGGTCTTGATGCTTCTCCTGATTCAGAAATTGCAAATGCAGCAGCTCGTATGCGCCAGATTCGAGATGAAGCTGGCCCCAAACTTGATAGAATACAGAAACTTGGACGTGTAAGTGTAATTGATGATCCAATTCAATATATTATGAACCAACTTGATCTTCCAGCAGCTATTAGTGATTACAATGCTGATGTTGCAAAGGTTCATAATCTTCAAGGTGCAATTGATGATGGAATACAGACTGCAAGAAATGCTGGGGATCTTGCAAATAAAGGTATCCCAACTATTACTGATGCTCAAGCAAAAGCAAATGCTGATATTGCACTTGCTGAGGCCGCAAAACAGAAAGCTCAAGCTGATCTTAAACTTGCAAGTACAAATGTAGATTTTGCAACAAAGAAACTTTCAATGGATCTTGCACTTGCAAATTCAACTCGAGAGAATACTCAACTTGAGATTCGGAATGAGGAACTGAAATATACATCAATGATAAATGCAATTCGTCTTGTTGATACTCATGCAGCAAGACAAGAAGCAGCAGGGAAACTTCTTCTTGATCTTATTGATAAGAAGGCTCTTGATGTTCTTCTTAAGCAATACGATGCAACAATGGGGCATCCTCCTGGTGCTACCAATAGATTTTTATTCCAAAGACTACCAGCTATAGAAAAAGAGAATATTGTTGGAATTGCAGTTGGAAGTGCTGGAGTTGATCCTTTTACTGGGTATGTTAATTTCTCCCGTGCTCGTCCTGGGCAGCAACTTTCTCCTGAAACAAGTAGAATGTATACTGAAATTCAGGGACAAATTGAAGCACTTCGTGGAAGTGAAGTTATCCGTTCACTTCCTAAGGAAGAACAAGCAATCAAGCTTGGTGCAATGGTAAAAGAAAAGATGATTGCAGTTATGAATGATGCTTGGAAGCAGGGAAATCTTTATCATGAAATGGAACCTGCGAAGATGATTGCTGCTAATGCAGTTCCAGCAGGAACTAAACTTGCTGATGTTCTTGCCCCGCTTACTAATGTAGCTGGGCCAATTCCTACAAATACTGTTATTGAAGCTATAATGAAGGAATGGAAGAATCCTGCTGAAGCGGGAGCAGTTGGTGCAGAATACTACCGGCTAAATATGGAACTTCGTAATAAGTCTTTAAATGGAAGTCTATTTGGTATTTATCCCCCAACTTCTTATATAATTCCAGTAAAAAGATGGCATGGTATAGGCTACGCTGGAAGATTTGATATTACAACTCCTGATGGCATGACAAAATATATCCTAAGTCAGAAAGTTCAAGATGGTTTAATGCATGAATATTCTCGTCCAGTAAGTGCTCAATAATATATGAATGATAATCCACTTCTTTCCGCAGTAGATAACCATAATGTTGCTAATGGAGATGATTCGTGGTTCTCCACAAGAGTCAATGATACTGGAGATTTCATTGACTCAGTTGGAGAAGCAGTTACAAAAGGAAGTATTGGGGCGGTGGTTGCGGGGGTTGATAGTCTTATAAATACTGGAGTTGCAGTAGCAAACTTTCTTGGCGCTGATCTTGAGCCAACTTCAACTTATGAAAATCTCAAAGCAATTGACGATGATCTTGGCCTATACTATCGCCAACATGAAGCTGGGGTTGAAACTGCTGGATTTGTAGTAACAAGTCTAGTTCCCGGAACTGCTGGTATAAAAGCAATAAATGCTGCTAAAGCTGGAGTTCTAGGAACTAATATGGCTAAGGCTTCTGGTCTTATGCGTTCAGTTACAGCAGATTATGCAAAAGTTGCAAGGATTGAATTTGCAATGGGAGAAACTCCATTTTCAATTCTTAATGCAAATACTGTAAAAGCATTGGCGCAGGGAGTTGGTTCTAGTGCTATTGATATGGCAGCATTTGAAGCTGCTACTTATGCAACAATGTATAAGAGTCCACTTCTTGATGGACAAGGTGCAAGTGATATATTCTGGAATATGACTACTGGTACTTTAATTGGTGGCGGACTTGGTGGAATATTCCATGGAGCAAGTCTTGCTCATGGAATTTTTAAAGCAGGAAAGCAGGCTGATATTGAGCTTTTTCCATATAAAAATATTGAAATGCTTCCTGAGCTTGCAACTCCTGATCTTAAACTTATAAATCTCTTCCATCAGAAATTCAATATGCCAGAAGCAGAACTTCTAGAGGATGCAAAAAGTGAACTTGATCCTGCAGCTAGACTTAAACTTATAAATAGTGCAAGAACAAAAACACTTGATAAGATTGATGTTCTTATTCGTGAACAAGTAACTGATATAGCTGGAGGAGATCCGCGACTAAGCGCACAAATGTATGATACTCTTCAGAGAGCACAATCTTTTCAAGATGTTACTGGAGCACTAATGCACGTTCGTGCTCTTAAAAGAATAACTCAAGCAGAGACACTTGAATATGGAGATGTTATTTTTCCACAGGATAGTATGCAAAGAAGTATATATGATGGAATTGTAGCAAATGGATCCTATGATAAACTCTTTGTAAATTCAGCGACTGCAAATACTCAAGGATATTTGGTAGCCGGAGATATCTCAAAATTAAAAGTTACTTCATACACTGGAGTACTTGGGAATAAAGAAGTTGCATTTGCAGCAAAATATGATATGTTTCGTAATCCTAATGGAACTTTCTCAGTAAATCCTGAAAGTACAATTCTCAAACAATCAGATCTTGTGCGTACAAAGAATAATCGAATAGTTGATTTTGAACAAGATGGTACTGTTGTATCAAAGGCAACTCCAGGACTTGCTGATATTGCAACAAAGGATAATCCAATTGAAGTTCGAGGAGATACAATTCTTGCCGGAAAGATAAATCCTATAAAAGTTAAGGATTCTCTAAGATATTCTCCTCTTGAGGGAACTCAGTTTGATGCGCAAGCTCGTTATATTTGGGCACAAGAGCAGAAGAATATTCCTTGGAAGAATAAAGTAGTTGGTGAGAATGATCTTCCAATGCTTGAACGTGCATATTATGCTGCAGAAAGATCTCATGGAATGATTATAAAGTTTGCTGATGGTAAAACATCTCTTGCCCCTACTGGAGAAGCTCTTGGGAGATTCATTGAGCAAAAGAAAACTGAACTTGCTCAACTAATGAATGGGAAACCTTTAGATGAGATTGGACTTCGTCTAAATGTAAGTGATAATTGGCTTAAAGGAGAAAAAGATGATCTTGCACGAATTCGTCCAGGAGTAGATTACCAAAATCCTCGTTATGGTCGAGTTGATTACTCTCCAGATGTAAATGCAATGGAGACTTACAATGCAAATCAGATTGATGGATTTATAAACTATCAACTTCAGAAAGGTATAATTGAGCAAAGACATATTCAAAACTTTGCAAACTATGCACGAGAACTAACTCCTGATTTTCTTGATGCGCCAAACTGGAATGATCCAGGAAGAACTCCTACTCGCGGAGGTGCAGGTGCCGCACTTGCAGGGTTTGCAAATGCAAATTATGGAAGTGCTGGAGCTTGGGCACAATATACAGGAACTCAAGTTAATAAGTTGAAGATTGCGAAGAAAACTAATACTGCTCAACTTCTAAATCTTGCTATTTCTAAGGTATCTCAAGCCGGGCCAGATGCCATCGCAGAATTTGCACTTATTCAAAATAAACTTAGGAGTTCACCAGAAGCTTGGGTATTTCATCCAAGTAAGGAAAATGTACTTATTCCTAGGAAAGATTTTACAAATGTTCTTCAGAAAAAAGGAGATCCTTCTGAGGAGATAAGAATAAATAGTGTAGGTGTTGTTGATCTCCTTAAGGCACATACGGATATAAATAATGAACGCCAAGCTCATGTTGCAAATCTTAAAGGAACTGCTGGGGTTTTTGATAATAGTGATTCTGCAGTTGTATATCCTATTCCTATTGATACTACAAAATATAAGCACTTTGTAATAGTTGAGCCAAAAGGATTTAATCTTCCTGATAAAAAGAGAATAATAGCTGCAAAAGATGAGTTAACTCTTTCAAAACTTGCAGATCAGGTTGATCGTTCTCAATTTACGGTAACAACAAAACAACAAGCTGAGGATTGGCATAAAGCACTTGGGGATTATGATTTCTCACTTGGAATAAATGAAAGTTCAGTTGACTCAACCTTAAATAGAAAAGGAGTACTCTCTGAATTCTTTCCTACAACTTCTGGAGATAGAGTTCTTCAGGATCTTCTTGATTGGCATATGAAGCAAGAGGATATTCTTGCTACAAGAATGATTGACCATCGGTATTCTCAAACTTTTCAAGAACTTGAGAATCTTGGAAAACAATATACTAATCTTGCAACTTCTCAATTCCGTTCACTTACTCAGAAACTTCAAAGTGGAGTAAAAGATCCCTATCTTGAAGTTATAAAAACAGCACTTGATATTTCAACTGGTACAGAATCAAGATATAATTGGTGGAGAGGATTTAATGATACAATAAAAGATGCAATTGAAAAACCAGTTAATAAAATGCGGGAGATATTCAATACTGCTCCTGAAATGAATGATGAAACTCTTGCAAAAATAAATGCAATAAGTGAGAGAATGGGAATGGGGAAACCATATGAAACTGCATTTGCAGCAAATGTTGCTAATGGGAATATAATTGCAAAACCTTGGCTTGCAAGAGGAATTGCAAAGGCTAATGGTATAATGTCCTCAACTCTCTTACAACTTGATTTCTTTAATGCAATAAACAATGCAATCTCAACTCCAATTATTACAAGTGCTGAAATAAGCAATCTCACAAAAGCAATAATGCATGGAGATGAGACTGTTGCAGGAAAACTTGCACGTTTAATGAGTGTAGAAAGTCCTGATGGTAGTGGAATTACTATTCCAACTACTGCAAAATTAACACAAAATGCAATTGAAAATATTAGAAATGATATGCAAACTACAGATACACCATTACTTAAGAGATATGAACGTGCTGGGATCACTACAGATATTATTCATGAAGAAAGACAGATGCTTGATAATTTAGTTTGGGATTATAGTAAAGTAACTCAAGGACAAATGGATTCAGGACTTCAAAAAGCAGTTGAATTTGGTAAGAAGTGGACTGGAAACAAATTAGCAGAACAATGGTCAAGGCTCATTCCAGCAGATATAATGCGTCAATTAACTGATCTAGGTATTGAGAGTGGAGTTATTAAGGACATCAGTGAAGCGAATGAATATATTCAACTCTTTACGAATAGGACGCAAGGTAATTATCTCCATTCTCAACGTCCTATAGTCTTTCAGGGAGTAGTAGGCCAAGCAATCAGCCTCTTTCAAACTTATCAATTCAACTTGATGCAACAAATGTTTAGGTATGTCTCTGAGGGAGATAAGAAGTCTATAGCCATTCTTCTCGGATTGCAAGGATCTATATATGGCATGCAGGGTTTGCCAGCATTTAACTTCCTTAATACTCACATTGTAGGTAATGCAGCTGGAAATACAAATCATGCTGATCTTTACCAGGCAAGTTATACAACATTTGGGAAATCTCTCGGAGATTGGATTCTCTATGGACTTGGAAGCAACGCATTAAGCTTAATTGATCCACAATTAAAAGTTAATATATATTCCCGTGGTGATATTAACCCTCGACAAGTTACCGTCCTCCCAACATCTTTAGCTGATATTCCAATAGTAAATGCTTCAGTGAAGTTCGTAAAGAATCTTTATCAAGTTGCTGATCGTATTGCACAAGGTGGGGCAGCATGGCCAATACTATCTCAAGGGATTGAGCATAATGGGTTATCACGTCCTTTAGCAGGACTTGCTCAGATTGCTCAAGGTTATACGACAACTCAGCAAGCTTCGTTATTATCTTCTTCTCAAGATTTCTTGAGTATTGCCACTTTAGCAAGAGTGCTTGGCGGAAAACCATTCGATGAGGCAGTGGCTTTGGATGCAATGTATCGAATAAATGCTTATCAGGCAAAGAATACCTCACAAATAAATGAACTTGGTAGTGCTCTCAAAACAACTATGATCGGTGGCGGATATCCAAGTGAGGATCAAGTTGTGAACTTTGTTAAGGAGTATGCTAAAGCTGGTGGTAGAATTGAAGGATTCAATAGATTCTTCTCCGGAGCTATGATTGGTGCAACACGTTCTCAAGTTAATAGAGTTGCAGAGCATCTCAATTCTCCATTTGCAAAACAAATGCAAATTATTATGGGCGGCGTTCCAATTCCTGATTATGGAAATCAACCAACTACAGCCCAATGAGTTTTTCCAAAATTTCTCTAATAAACCTTGCATTATCAAATAATTCTCCATCTTCAAATTTACCTAGATAACTTTCTATTTCTTTTGCATACCTTAGTGCATCATTAACTTCATCTCTTCTAACTTTTCCAATGTAATTATTTCCTGGATCAAGCATGTCATCTCCAAAAGCCGGATCAATTGTATAATCTTTAGAACTCATATTCGTATATCCTCTTCTTTAGATTTCATTTCAATATATTCAGGAAGTGAAAAAACATTACTATGTACAAAATCCCATTTTGGAATAGCTCTTTTAATAATAACTCCTCCATTTTCAATACTATCAACTTTCCCCGCTGCCCTTAATCCAATCAATAGATCTGCAAGTTGTTTCATACTCTCAAGATCACGATTTACTTGTGGCCAGATCTCTCTTGCTGGATCAAGTGGCTTTTCAGCTTTTTCAAGGAGTTTAAGGATTTTTTCGGTAACATCGCTATTTCTAGCTTTACCAAATTCTCCGAGCGCCTTAGGCATGAAGTACTCAGTATAGTGAAGTATTGAGTTGGCGTAAATGACAATTCCAAGATCAATACTTTTTTGTTGCCTCGCAGCCGCACAAGCAAGGCACAATTTAAGGAGGTGAGTATGTCTTCGAGAGGAATAGCTTTTAAATCTAACATCATCTAGATCTTTCCAGGATTGATAAATATCATCAAGTGCAATAACTGCTTGTGGCTTTATCTCAAATTGTCCCCGCATTTCCATTCGTATTTTCATTAGTAAAGAAATGAGGTGAGCCGTAAATTCCGGAATAGGAGGAGGAGGAAAAGATATACGACGACCGCTGGGATCACTATATACCATAATAAGTCTGCTGAAGTAACCTTGCCCGATGACTTCGGGAGGGAAAGCTATACTAATGCCGACACCAGTATTACCAGCAAGAATAGATATAGTGGGTTCAGGAATACGGACGGAACGCCCATTCTTAATACGATTCTCATAGAGTCCTTCCCAATCCCACAATGCAGTTAGAAGATCAATAAACTCAACATTACTATGACCAAGAAAAGAATTAAACTCACCACTAGTAATGAGACACTCCGCGGGTTCGCTGCTCTTCTCAATTCCAAATAATTCTCGCATTGTTGGATTTTTCTTTTCATTCCTTCGAACATCAAGTCTTTCCTCTTCAGAATTGTGAGCATTGTCCATTCCTTCTTCTAGGTCAATTAGAAACTTCTCTTTAGTAGTTTTATCTGCACTTATGGTCTTGTAACCAGCTCCAACTAGAAGTCTTTTAACTCCACGAATTGCAGTATCTTTTCGTGTACCACTTTCCCCTACGAGCATTACATAAGGATTTGCATATATCTTATTATGTCCATGTATAACCCAAGCATTTCTACCAAGTAAAGCTCCTATGCCTGTAATAGCACACCAACGATGATATATTGTTGGAGGTTCTGTACCTTTCTGATAGTCTAGGTACAGATCAAGAAAGTTTTCATTGGGCACTTTGTGGAATCCATGTTGTCATTTCACCCCAGTTGTGGCCGACTTTAGCTTTAACTGGGATAACCATTGTGCGAGTTTTCCCTTTGCAATCAGTAACTTGCGTTGGACGAATACAAAGTATCCTTGCTGCTTCAATAAGATATTCCTTGCCAATTCGTATTTGTGAGAATATAGAATCATGACCTTGAGCTTTGAGTCTAAAGTCTTTAGGATTCTGGATTTGAATTTTCCAGAAGATGTCTTTAAGTGCTTCATTGATAATAGCAACACTAAGGTTCTGTGGTGGATGGGCCACAAGAGCATTGAGATCAAGTTTTGATTTCTCTGGATTACCAAAGCAATAGCGTGTCCATCCCAGTGGTGAAACAAGTTTGCTGGTAGCTCGAACGGTATCTTTAATTGATTGATACCAAATACTTCTAACATCCGGATATGCTTTGTCATATACATCTAGAAGATACTCACAAACTCTTTGGCGATTCCACCATTTTGGCAGTCCCAGAAGTTGCTTTGCTTTATCAACATTTTCATAACCCATAGTAATGAGGAGTACATACCATCCCATATTATAATTTGCACCGTGGTTAATACGCTTAGCAAGCTGACGAATATCATAATTAAGAACCTCTCCAGTTGGAGATATTATTTCATTATATGAGATTCCAAAAAATCTTTCAGCATTTATCCCGTGCAAGTCCTTTGAAGATTCTACTGCTGAAATGAGATTCTCATCTCCACTTAGGTAAGCAGTACATCTGCTTTCAGACTGTTCGTTATCTAATTCACACAGAATGAATGAGTTTTCCACGCTTTAACCTTTTCTTATTACGATTCCTCCAAAATTGTACTGTACGAACGTCACATAGCTTGCAATTCGCATGGAGCCTTCCATTAGGATAAACGTAGAATGAAGATAATGGTTTTTCAATTCTACAATTGGGACAAACTTTTACTATTTTTTTTGGATGCAGCTTTTGTTCTTCAGGAATACGAAGAATTTCTTGAACAAAGAAACTTATTCCATTATTCATATTGAGTATAAAGTTTTATAAATTCTTGCGCTTCTTGTGCAGCATCTAAATATTCTTTTGAAGGATTTTTATCTATTTCCTGTCCTGAGCGATATGCTTTCCAAATTTTAGTTCTTATATTTATTGGAAGTATAAACCAATGTTTTGAACATCCCCAGAAGGTCGGAGGTACTTGTTTATTACATCCGGGCCAATGACACTTATGTTCTTTAGTTTGAGGTTGAGATTTTACATAATCAACTTTAGTCTGGAACATACATTCCCTTTATTGCTTCAGTTTGATTCTGGAAGTTAGCTCCCGTCCAGTTATATCCTTCACTTGAACTCAGTCGTCCTGTATCCGTACCATCTGGATTCATTGAATAATACATTCTTCCGTAATGAAGAAGATATGTCTTCTTTTTTGTTGGCTTTACTGAAACTGAGAAATCTTTTGGTTTCAGGTATCGAGATATAAGAGCACCAGTTTCCCGGAGTTTAAGTATCTCTGTAGCAAATCGTGCATTAAGTGGATGTCTAATTGCGAACAATCGTAAAGCTGCCTCATCAGCGTTTGGTATGTCTGAGCTTCCATAAAAATGCACAAGTTTTGACACTTGTGCTGGTGAGTTGCCACTGAAATCTTCACCGAACCAATGTTGTAGACGCTTTCTTGACGAATTGAACTCTGTAATATATTGCACAATAAGTCTAGATCTTGTATCTTCATTTACTTTAACTCCTTCAAGATTCATATAAAGACAAGCTGGCCATAGTGGAAACTTTAGGAGATAATTATTCCATGCCCATTGAGGCATTTCTTTACAGAGTCCCAGGAAGGATACAAGTGTAGCCCAACCATCTCGTGCATTGTACTCAAAGATTCTTCCAGTTTCCTTTGCCAAGTCCTTCCAATAGAAAATGTTATGAACCAAGAAAGCTCCAATGAAAGCCAAGTTTTTGGGCAATTCTGAATACCAAGAATGGAACATAGACTGTGTATCGAAAAAATATCCCCAACCCGGAGATGAGTAACTGATACAGTGTGCATTGTCATATAATCCATTCTGAAAGATTTTTGGAACTTTAAGAAGAAGGAATTTCCTCATCCAAATTACCCAATACATTTGTTCTTCAGAAGGAGCCTCAAGTATTGGTAATACTATTGTATGAATATTCCCATCAAGCCATAAACCTGTAAATGCTATGCATCGTATAGCAGTCTCATATTCCCCATTTGATACATTTTCAAATGAAGAAGTTTCAATATCACTTGCAATAAGAATCGCTTGAGAAAAGAGTTGGTACCACTTTTCGATTGTTTCAAGTTTTGTGAGTTCCCAGCTAAACTCTGGAGTTCTAGGCCAGTCGCTTGGTCGTACCAACTTGCTAAGAAATCTCTTAGCAAGGAATTTCCCATACGGAACACTATATAATTGTCGCAAAGGATTAAGGAACAGATATGTGATTCCTTCCCGCTCAAATAAAGAGCCGGCCCAATTATCGAGTGACTGATGCCTCTGACTTCCAATGACGAGATTAAGAACGATAGAAGATGTGGAGATGATATTTCTAATACCCTTAGATTCTGCATATAATTGAATCTCCGCGGCTGTATCAGGATTTTTATCTATTACATAAGTATGACGTCCATGAAGAAGTGACTTCAGGGTTGTGAGATATGGAATATCATCTGGAATTACCATTAGAAGAATTGGTGAGGAATCCATTCTTTAAAATCTTTTAACTCCGGGTTTTAAAAAGTAGATGAATTTTCCACAAATAGCACAGTTAAATTCATCACAAGTATCATGTGAGCTATATTTAAATAATCTTGGATGCCTACAAAATAATTTTTTAAGAAATTTTTTCATTTGCAGAACGCCGAATGGAGTGCACCAAATGCAAGAAATGGAATTGTAATAGCAATAGTAATTCCAACGCTTGCTGCTAGAACCATTCCAGCTCCAACCATTAAATCATATGCAATAGCTAATATTTTATCGCGCATATCTTATCTCGCACTTGAAATTAACTCCTTGTGGGTTAAGTTGGTAGAAACTTCCAGCTCTCATATTATATATTATCATATGAATGAGATAATAAAGATTATAGATATAATCTCCGCGATCCCAGAATATATCAATTAGAGTATGTTTCTTTATTTCTTCTCTATTATTTAGAAAACTTCCCAGAGAATATTTCTTTATTTCATCTCCAAATGCAGCAAGATAATAAACTTTTGTATCATTCTTAAACTGTTCAATATGGAAACAATGCCATCTTTTTATTGAAGTTTCAATTCCAGTTTCTTCTTTGAATTCTCGTACCATTGCTTCCTGAGGAGTTTCAACTATATCTGGTAGCGCGGGATCTTTTTGAGTATTCTCAATTTTCCCACCAATTCCATTCCATTTTCCTTTCTGCCATTTAGGATGAGTTTTCCTGATAAGAAAAAATTCATGCATATCCCAAGACATCATGAATCCGCAAACGTATTCCATTATTTTTCTCCAGCATCTTTTCTTGAATATCCAGCCCCAGGAGTAATTTTTGCAAGTTCTTCTCCATGAAATTGTTTTCGTATCTCTCCAGTAGAAAGAACTTCAGGATGATGACGGAGATGATAAATCTTCCACGTATCATTAAGAACTCCCCAAACATCCGGAGGAATCCAACCTTCTGGTTTCTGAATCTTTCCAGTTTTCGGATCACGAATTGGATTTATTTTTCCATCTTTATCAATAACTTTTTTAATATTTGCTATAGATACTTCATGCCAAGCTGCGTTGAATGGTAATGACATACAAACCGAAGTCCAAATAAGAACGTAGATACTATCTACAATATCATCAAGAAGTTGCGCCATAAGCTCAAGGGAATATGGTGCAGCTTGAATCTTATCGAGCGTAGGAAGAAGTTCTTTGACAACCTCTTCATAAATCAGTTCCCGTGCAAGCTTAATTGTTGCTTCAGATGGTTTAGTTTCAGGTTTTGAAATAAGTTCAGGTTGTGCATGAGCAATGAAGTGAGCAACATCAGATACTATTCTTGGAGCATTGAAGTTTAGTTCCATCTCGGAAATTCCTTTTAGGAAAAAACTGGGAGGACTACTTAATCTTCCCAGTTGAAACAATCAGACTGCTGCTACAGCTTCTCTTGTTTGAGCATAGATCTTGGGTGGCCTTTGTTCCTTATCCACTCTATTTGTGATAACACATTTGATTTGCATACCTTCCATCTTATTCAACATCTCAAGCAAGTTTGTAGTGCCAAGTGCTGGTGCAAGTCCTGCATACTTTTTCTTAAGTACTGATAGAGTTGTTTCAATTCTTTCAGGATCATTGAACCAGAAAGCTTCAGAGAATTTATCTCCTGCTTTCACACCTGTTTCACCTTCTTGAAGCGGCTCATTGAGTTGTACAGTATTAACAATATCATATTCAACTACAAGTGCTGTCTTTTGATTGATTTCTCGTTGTTCAATCTTTGATACCAGGAGCTTATAGACTCCAGGCTGAGGAACAACGTAATCAGGAAGATCAGGGATATCATTGATATCACGAGCTACAACTCCGGCAAGTGCTCCAAGTTTTGCTGCATCTAGGGCCATTGCATTTCCTTTCATTCAACTCAACTCAAGTTAATAACAATACAGCTCTATTTGATAAGCAAACTACTTCTTATACAATGGGCGCTTATCAGGCCCAAAGACTTTTCCACGAATCTTAGTTATAGTGCAAGGATTACATTTATATTGCGCAGCAAGTGCTATTGTTTTTGTAGTAAGATCAGCTTGGATCTCTGCTCGCTCTTGTGTAGAAAGATGCTTGAATTTTCGTATATCCTTCCAATAAAACTTAGATCCGCAAACTGGACATTTATACGGGCTTCTTCTTTGAGTGCTCACGAGGTTCCTTATAACAGCTTCCTGTGAGAATCATATTTTCAACAAGTTTTGCAAAGCCACCAATATCATGCCAGTTATCGGGATACTCAGGATTTCCTGAAAGGATGCGAGAAGTCTTAGTCATAATCATATCAAGTGATTCTTTTTTGTCTGCTGAAAGTTTATCCCAGCCTTTATAAGAACGAAGTTCATCTTTAAGGTTCTGTGCTATTGTTGCATTCTCAATGAACTCACCGTATCTTTCTTGTCTTGCAAGAAGTGTATCCTGAATACTCATGGTTGAAGTATCTCCTTAGGTTTGGGTTGTGGAAGTTTGCGATCGCTAAAGAACCATTCATTATAAGAACCTTTGAGAAGTTCCTCAGCTTCTTTTGGGCGAAATATATGTATAAGTGATGGGACTTTTTTCTCCTCAAGTTTAATGTTGGAACGACTTTTTGCTTGTTCAGTTAAACTATAGGTTGTAGATGATATAAACTTATGTTGATAGTTCATAAGTTTAGCATGAATCTCCGTACCGTAATATCTAGCATAGTTGACTGAGGCAGCCTCACTACCTGCAATAGGAACTATACTCTTTACTCGTTCATTAACTCCAGTTCCCTCAGTGATAAACAATTCATGAGAGATAGCAATGAACTGACATCTTAGATCTTTTACATAGCTTCCAAATTTCTCAACAACATTTCTTGCACCACCCCAGTATGCAAACATCTCATCTTTAACTCCTCTCCAATATTCATCACTTTCTTTTCCAATCATTTGGGGATTTACTTTATAGTAAGAGAGAGCAAGAGCACTTGCTACGAATTGACTTTGGGAATCCATGATAACAACCCAATTCTTGGGGAGAGTATTTATAGCAACTGTTACCTTTTTAGCAGTATTGCTAATGCACATTGGACAAGAAACAATCCCATGAGCTAGACATATCTCCGTTTGTCTCCCAGTTATAGCTCGTAGCATAGTACTAACCATAATTGGATTGAGTGGAGTATCAGGAATCTTAATTGGGTGAATTCTTGAAACTAATTCAACTGGAAGATTATGAATAAGTGCAGTCATACCCTTATCACCATCAAACCAAAGGATATGAAAAAATTCTGCTAGGAGTCCAGCTAGAGTTGTTTTTCCAGTACCACTTGCACCATAGATAATAACATGGTCAACCTCATCTACTGAAGTTTCAACAAGAGATGGGAGTGCAAGAAGTCCAGATACTATTTCTTCAGAAGAAAGAAGTTTTGGAGTTGCAAGTTTGGAGAGTTCAGCCATATCTTACCACCAAGTATGTTTCCAAAATGCTGCAATACCATAAACTATAATTATAGGAACTGTTATGATTCCTATAATAAATGCAACAACAGTATATTTATAATCATCTACTTGACTTTTAGTTGCTGCTAACCAAAGCATAAGTCCAGTTAATACACAAAATACTATAGAAAGTATTGCAAGGAATTTCATTAGGATTTCTCCGCAAGTTTAATTGCAACTATACAAAGAGCATCAACTACTTTATGGAATTCAGATTGTGTATGCTCTCTAATAGCTTCATGTCTTCCTTCATAATATCCTTTATTTTGTTGCTCATTGATTGTTCTTTGCATAATTTCATAATATGCAATTTTGGTTCTTGGATATGGAGGATAAGCTTTTCCTGCTATATGAGCAAATGGAGCATCTCCAGCAGGTTTAAGTTTTTGTATTTCTTTTAATTGTTTTTGCATTTCCATACATTCAGTTTGGGTTGGCATTTTAGATAAGCTCCTTCTGGGTTTGGATAATTTCAGAAATCTTAAATTTAAAATCAAATGAATGTTTTTCGAGATCTTCCTTTGTAACTGTATCAAAGTCTCCTTTTGCATTAAAGTGTTCAAATCCAAGGTCACAAATATCAAAGAACTCACATGGTCGAAAGTAATCAAAACAACTTCCTCCACGCTTCGGCCAGTATCCTGCTTGTCGATAGATATTTACTCTCTGAATATCAAGAAGAATAGTATTGATCCATCCTGCTCTCATGCTCCGTGCTTTTGTAAATTCAAAGAGTTTCCATGCATCAAGACCGGTGGAAAATACCAAGTAAAAGATTTCAAAAGTTGCTGTTTCTTCTTTATCCTTCGTAATAGAGTCAAGCATGACGCTGTAGCCAGTGGCCTGATCGGAATTCTTGTACATAGCCTCATGCAAGTTGGAACTGCCAGTTGTCTTGATCTCAAGAACACGGTATCTCCGTTCAGTTGGATGATAAAGAATAACATCAGCATGACCAACATAGAAGTGTCCAGTCTCAAGATCAATAAGCATTGCAAGTTCAATAGCAGGTTTATCATTGAACCATGCAAGTTCCCATCCAGGAAATATTGTTTCCTTGATAAGAAGAAACTGGTCGATAGCAATAGTAGCATCAACAAAAGACTTTGCATAACCTTTAGGATGTCCAGCATTTAGTGGCATATCCCACGCAAGAAACATATCAAAGAAGATTTCTTGTCGAGATTTCTTTAGGAAGGAAGATTGGATACCAGATTCAATAGCTTTACCAAATGCAAAGTCTATATTTGTATAAGGGAGATATTCACCACTCTCTGAGACTGAAGCTTGAGTAAGTTTCTTAAGTGCAAACTTACGTTCACAA
>Ga0137380_10000287_pt1 | contig 35104 bp, 26 predicted proteins | sample SagtaG_17_FD_104809 | JGI IMG/M metagenome (GOLD analysis project Ga0137380, IMG submission 104809) | Vadose zone soil microbial communities from Sagehorn Ranch, Mendocino, California, USA - Sage2_L_100_16 metaG | ecosystem: Environmental > Terrestrial > Soil > Vadose zone | place: USA...
GCACTCCCAGTTGCGCGCCGCCTTCCCGGTGCCACCGTAGACGATCAGCTCCTCCGGACGCTCCGCCACCTCGGGGTCGAGGTTGTTCATCAGCATGCGCAGCGCCGCCTCCTGCACCCATCCCTTGCAGGAGAGCGCCGTGCCGCGCGGCGCCCGCACGAGGCGCGCCCCCGACGGAGCGCGCGCGCTCATCGCAGAGGCCCGCAGGCCGACTCGACCGCCGCCCGCAGCGAGCCATCCCGGAGCAGCCCCTCGACGGCGACGATGTCGTTCGCCAGCACCCGGTCGGCCTCCATGAACGGCACCGTCTGGCGCACGGCGCGGTGGGCGGCCTCGACGCCCAGCCCGGCGCGCAGAGGCCGGAGCAGATCGAGCGCCTGGCAGGCGGCGAGCGTCTCGATCGCCACCACCGTGCGGGCGTGGCCGACGACGGCGCGGGCCTTGCGGGCGGCGATCGGACCCATCGAGACATGGTCCTCCTGCCCCGCCTCGGTCGGGATCGAGTCGACCGTCGCGGGATGGCACAGGACCTTGTTCTCGGAAACCAGGGAGGCGGCCGTGACCTGCGCCATCATCAGGCCCGAGTTGATCCCGGGGCTCTTCGTGAGGAAGGCGGGGAGCCCGCTGAAGGCCGGGTTCATCAGGCGCTCCAGTCTCCGCTCCGAGATCGACGCGATCTCGGCGGCGGCGATCGCCAGGACGTCGAGGGCGAGGGACGGCGTCTCGCCGTGGAAATTGCCGCCCGACACCAGGTCCCCGTCGTCGGGGAAGAGGATCGGGTTGTCGGTCACGGCGTTCACCTCGGTCTCGAGGAGCGCGTGCGCGAAGCCGATTCCCTCCCGCGCCGCGCCGTGGACCTGCGGCATGCAGCGCAGGGAGTAGGCGTCCTGGACCCGCCCGCACCCCTCGTGGGACTTGTTGATCTCGCTCGCCTGCAACAGCAGGCGCAGGTTGGCGGCCGCGGCCGCCTGTCCGGGGTGGGGCCGCAGCGCCTGCAGCCGAGGATCGAAGGGGTGGTGGCTCCCCTTGAGCGCCTCGAGCGTGCAGGCGCCCGCGACGTCGGCGGCGGTCGCCAGCGCCTCCGCCTCCAGGAGCGCGAGCGTCCCGACCGCGAGGATCATCTGGGTGCCGTTGACCAGCGCCAGCCCTTCCTTCGGCTGCAGCCGGAGGGGCTCGACCCCGACCCGGCTCAAGGCGTCGGCCGCCGGCATCCGCGCGCCGCGCAGCCGCACCTCCCCCTCTCCGATGAGGCCGAGCGCCAGGTGCGACAGAGGCGCCAGGTCGCCGCTGGCGCCGACCGAGCCCTGCTCCGGGACGATCGGCAGGAGGTCGGCGTTCAGGAGGTCCAGGAGCGTCTCGATGACCCTCGGCCGCACACCCGAGTGGCCGCGCGCCAGGACATGGGCTCGCAGCAGCATCAGGGCGCGCGTCGCCTCGGGCGGGAGCGCCGGTCCGACGCCGGCGCAGTGGCTGCGGATCAGATTCAGCTGCAGCGCCTCGAGCTGATCATGCGGGATGCGCACGTCCTTGAGGTGGCCGAAGCCGGTGTTGACGCCGTAGACCTGCTCGCCGCCCGCGAGGATCCGCTCCACCAGGGCGTGCGCCCGCTCCACCCGCCGCCGCGCATCCGGGGAGAGGCTGACGTGGGCCCCGCCGCGGGCGACCGCCGCGATCTCCTCAAACCGCAGAGCCTCGCCGTTCAGGACGATGCTGGACACGGCCGCGGGCCTCGACCCGGCGCCTGCCAACGTGTCGCCGGGAACGCGAGTCTAGCACACGGGTCGAGGGGTCACAATCGCGTGCCGGACCGGTGCCTCCTAAGTTGAAAATGGTGCTCGCGGGCATTAAATTTGCCAGAGCCGTCTCCCTGTCCCTTGGCGAATCCGCAAGGCTGGCGGCCCCGACGAGGTGCCCGCGTGGTTGTCCGGTGCCCGCATTGCAAAAGCGTCATCCGCCTCCGGGAGGTGGACGGGCAATCGCGCGTCATCAAATACCTGTGCAGCGACTGTCAGGAGATCGTGCGGATCGACCTCCTCCAGGACGAGGTGAAGACCTCCTCGACCTCCGACTCCTTTGAGAAGACGGAGCACCGGAAGAAGATCCTGGTCGCCGACGACACCATCACGGTGCGCAAGGTCGCGGCCGGCATCCTGGCCTCCGCCGGCTACGACGTCCTGGAGGCGGAGGACGGACGCCAGGCGCTCGACCTGGTCCAGAAGGAGCACCCCGATCTGATCCTCCTCGACCTGCTGATGCCGAAGATGACCGGCTTCGACGTCCTGCGGGAGGTCAAGAAGACGGGGCGGATCAAGGAGACGCCGATCCTGATCATGAGCGGGGTCTTCAAGAAGGACGTCATGGACTTCCTGCAGGCCTCGGGGGTCGCCGGCTTCCTGGACAAGGAGCAGATCAAGGACTCCCTCCTCTTCCGCGTCCAGCAGATCCTCACCGGCTGACCCGCGCCATCCGCCGGATGGCCCCTCCGCCGCGCCTGCACCGCGCCTCTCGCTTCCCGCGCACCTCCCATCCGGGCCCGATCGATTTCTGCTACCATGTCCCGGCAAAGGAAAGTTCCTCCTTTGCCGACCCCGCGTGGACTCTCGAGGAGACGGCATGTCCAGCTTCGTCGTGCTCGGATCGCAGTGGGGCGACGAGGGGAAGGGGAAGATCGTCGACCTGCTGACCGAGCGCGTCGACATCGTGGCGCGCTACGGCGGCGGGCCGAACGCGGGTCACACCATTTGCGCCGCCGGGCAGCGCTTCGCGCTGCACCACGTCCCGTCCGGAATCCTCCGTGAAGGCGTCCTCTGCGTGATCGGCAACGGCGTCGTGGTCGACCCGGCGTCGCTCCTCAAGGAGATCGCGGGTCTGAGGTCGGCCGGCGTGCGCGTCGAGGAGAACCTCAGGCTCAGCGACCGCGCCCACCTGATCCTGCCGTACCACCGCGGCTGCGACATCGCCCGCGAGGAGGCGGCCCGCGAGGGGAAGATCGGCACCACGCGTCTCGGGGTCGGACCGAGCTACGAGAGCAAGGCGGGACGGTACGGCCTGCGCGTCGCCGATCTCGGCGATGAGGGCCTGACCCTGGAAAAGGTCCGGCGCCTCGCGACGACGCTCCGCGCCGCGTGCGGCGCCGGTCTCCCGCGCGAGTTCGATCCACCGCCCGACGCGGTGGCCCAAGAGTACCTGCGGCACGGCCTGGCCCTGAGGCCCTTCGTGGCCGATACCTCGGCGCTCCTCAACCGCCGGCTCGACGAGGGGGCGGTGGTCCTGTGCGAGGGGGCGCAGGGAACGATGCTCGACCTGGACCACGGGACCTACCCCTACGTCACCTCCTCGACCTCGACGGCGGGCGGAGCCTGCACCGGGCTCGGCATCAGCCCGATCCGGATCGACGGCGTGGTGGGGGTCCTGAAGGCCTACTCCACCCGGGTCGGCGAGGGGCCGTTCCCCACGGAGCAGGACAACGAGACGGGAGGGAAGATCCGCGAGCGCGGGAAGGAGTTCGGGAGCACCACCGGCCGGCCGCGGCGCTGCGGCTGGTTCGACGCGCTCGTGGCGCGCTACTCGGTGATGATCAACCAGATCGAGTCACTGGCCCTGACCCTGTTCGACGTCCTCGACGATTTCGACGAGATCCCGATCTGCGTCGCCTACGAGCACGACGGCCGGCGCCTCGACGCCCTTCCGGCCGACCCCGCGATCCTGGCCGGCTGCCGCCCCGTCTACGAGGTCCTCGGGGGCTGGAGGCGCGATACGTCGGTCTGTGCCCGCTTCGAGGACCTGCCGCAGGCGGCGCGCTCCTACGTCTCCCGGATCGAGGCGATCGTCGGCTGCGAGGTCGGCATCATCTCGACCTCGCCGCTGCGCGAGAAGACGATCCTCCGTCCGGGCAGCCGCATCGGGCACTGGCTCCCGCCTCGCTGAGGACGCCGCGGAGCCAGCGCTCGGGCCTCGCGTTCCTTCGATCGCGTCTCGGGTCACAGGCTGCATGCGGCCGTCGGCGTGGCGTCGAGCCACAGGGTCTCCTGGTCCCGGCAGGCGGCCCCGACCGTCCCGACGGTCGTGCAGGAGAGGTTGGGCCCGGGGCCGGCCGGGGGGCTTGGCGGGGGGACGAGGCTGAAGGCGACGCCCCCCGCGCCCACGATGGCGCTCGCTCCGCAGCTGCCGGGACCCGGGCAGGATCCGCACTCGAGCGTGGCGGTGATGCGCGGGCCGGAGGAATCACCCGGGTCGACGTAGCAGGGGACAGCGATGAACTCCACGCCGATCACCGGGTCGACCTGCTCGTAGACCACCTTGCCGTTCACCGGCTTGACGAGCTGCAGGCGGCAGTGTTCGCAGCCGCAGGTGGTGACCGTGACCGAGACGTCGCGGGAATCGATCGGCAGCGGGGAGGGGATGTAATACTGCTTCTTGGAGTAACTGCACCCCGCCGCGGCCAGGAGCGCGGCCAGGAGCAGGACTCGCGGCGCGGCCGTTCGCCTCCCGACCGGCCTCATGCGCGATCGAGCGCCTGGCGGAAGTCGTCGATCAGGTCCTCGGCGCTCTCGATGCCGACGCTCACACGCACCAGGTCGTCCGTGATCCCGAGGCGCTCGCGGTCGGCCCGGCTCATCCCGGCGTGGGAGGAGATCGCCGGCCGGGTGATTAGCGTCTCCACGCCCCCCAGACTCGGCGCGAAGCAGGGAAGCTCGAGGGAGGCGATCAGCCGCTCGGCCTCCGGCAGACCTCCCTTGAGGCGGAGGCTGAGCATCCCTCCGAACCCCGACAGGATCTCCCGCGCGTGCCTGTGATCGGGGTGGGTCTCGAGCCCCGGGTAGTTCACCTGGGCGACCCTCGGGTGGGAGGCGAGGGCGCGGGCCAGCGCCAGGGCGCCGGCGTTCTGGGCCTTGACCCTGATCGCCAGCGTCCTGAGGCCGCGGGCCAGCAGGAACGCGGCGTGCGGATCGAGCACGCCTCCGAAGTGGTTGAGGGTCCTGCGGACCCGATCGATCCCCTCCTTGCTCCCCAGAACGCACCCGGCGACCAGGTCGGAGTGGCCGTTCAGGTACTTCGTGGCGCTGTGGAACGAAAGATCGATGCCGAGGTCGAGGGGCCGGCAATTCACCGGGCTCGCGAAGGTGTTGTCGATCAGGGTGAGCAGCCCCGCGCCGCGGGCGAAGGCGACGGCCTCCTTGAGGCGCGGCACGCGCATGAGCGGGTTCGAGATCGTCTCCAGGAGCATGAGGCGGGTCGTCGGCCGCCGGGCCGGCTCCCAGGTCTCCGGCCGCTGGGTGTCGACGAAGGTGTAGGACAGGCCGAGGTCTTCGGCATGACGGGTCAGGAGGTCGTGCGTGCCGCCGTACAGGCAGTCGCCCGCCAGCAGGTGATCTCCCTTCTTGAGGAAGGCGAGGAGGGTCGTGGAGACTGCCGCCATGCCGGAACCGGTCGCGACCGCCGCCTCGGCCCCCTCGATCGCCGCCAGCTTGTCGTTCAGGTAGCGCTGCGTCGGGGTGCTGCTCAGCCGGATGTACCGGATGTCGTGGTAGTCGGTTCCCGGCTCGACGGAGAACACGGTCCCCTGGTAGATGGGAAAGATCACCGAGCCTTCCGGACCCGGACGCCGCTCCCCCGCGTGCACCGCCAGGGTCTCGATCCGCCGCTTGCCTCTCTCCATCGCCCCTCCTCCGCCCCGTCGACGACGCGACCCACGTAGGATCGCCCCGGACGGCCGCGCAGGCAAGAGATTTCTGACGCCGCGGGCGGCGGCGCGCGGCCGCTCCGGGGCCCGCGCGGCGGATGCGGTCCAGCGCGTGCGGCCTTCCGGCGCGGTTCCCCGCGTGCTAGCCTTCCGACTCCGGGAGGACGCCGTGGCACGCAAGGCACGAACGCGATCGTGGATCCGAGGCGCGGGGCTCGCCCGGCTGACACCGGGGCTCCTGGAGGGGCGCCTGCCGGCGGAGCGCTTCGGGCGCCGCCTGCTGCGCGCGACGCTCGAGCACCTCTTCGGGGAGGGGATGGATCGCGTCTACAGCGGCGCGAGCCTGGCCACGCTCGACCGCCTGTTCGACGAGCCCCTCCCCGAGCGCGGCCGCGACCCGCGGGAGGTCCTGCGCCAGTGCCGGGAACGGATCTTCCGCCACTCGATGCAGATGTCCCATCCGCGAATCTTCGGCCTGTTCAACCCGGCGCCGCTGCCGATCGCCGCCTTCGCCGAGCTGCCGGCCGCCTTCCTCAATCAGTCGGTCGACGCCTGGAAGGCGGCGCCGGCGGCAACCCATCTGGAGGTCCGCCTGATCCGGTGGATCAACGATCGAATCGGCTTCGGCCGCGAGGCGTTCGGCGTCTTCACGAGCGGGGGAGGGATCGCGAACACGATCGCCCTGAAGATGGCGCGCGACCGCGCCCTCGGGCCGGGGTCGCGCGGCGCGGGGATCCGGGCCGGTCTTGGCGGACGGCTGCGTCTCTATGCCTCCGACCAGGCGCATTTCTCCATCGCCCGCTCCCTCGACATCCTCGGGCTGGGGGAGGGGGCGCTCGTCCGCATTCCGTCGGACGCGTCGCTCAGGATGCGGCCCGACGCCCTGGCGCGGGCGATCGCGCGCGACCGCGCGCGGCGGCTCCGGCCGATGGGGATCGTGGCCACGGCGGGCACGACCAACAGCGGCAACATCGACCCGCTGCCGGCGATCGCGGCGATCGCGCGGCACGAAGGGATCCCCTGGCATGTCGACGCCGCCTACGGGGGCGCCCTGCTCCTCTCCGGCCGCTACCGCGATCGCCTGACCGGCATCGAGCGCGCCGACAGCGTGACCGTCGACCCGCACAAGTGGCTCTTCCAGCCGTTCAGCCTCGGCGGGCTCTTCGTCCGCGACGGCCGGGCGCTCAACGGGAGCTTCCGGACCGAGCCCGACTACCTCCGCAAGGACCTGGAGTCGGAGCCGGAGCGCCTCGATTTCTACCATTACTCCATGGAGGGCTCGCGGCCGTTCCGGGGACTCAAGCTCTGGTTCACGCTCAAGGCCCTCGGCCGGCGCGGGCTCGGGGATCTGGTCGACCGCACGATGACGATCGCCCACCACCTCGAGAGGCGGGTGAAGGCGGACGAACGCTTCGAGGCGCACCCGGCCCCCGTCGAGCTGGCGAGCGTCTGCTTCCGCTACCTGACGGCCCGGGCGAGACGCCTCACGCCGGAGGATCGGAGCCGGCCGGCGGCGCGCACCCGTCTGAACTTCGTGCAGAAGAGGATCCAGCAGGCGGTGGAGCGGGGAGGCTTCGCCTGGTTCCCGACGATCGTCCTGGGCGGCGACGTCTACTTTCGATTCGGGATCTTCAACTACCGCACGACGGAGCAGGACGTCGACGACGTCCTCGAGCACATCGTCCGCACGGCGCGGAGGCTCCGCCTCGGCTGAGATTGCGGTATCATCCAGACCGCATCGAGGATGGGCCGTTAGCTCAGGCGGTAGAGCATCTGACTTTTAATCAGAGGGTCGCTGGTTCGAGTCCAGCACGGCTCACCATCGTTGCTTCAGGGTGGCGGTCGTCCTCCCACTCCAAGAGATCCTCGGCGGTGCTGCGCGCGGAGAGCGTGCGGGGAGCGGATGAACGTCGCGAACGGCATCGAGCCGACCCACGCACGGGGCGCGGCGCTCGGCGTGGGGGCGGCCGCTCTCTTCGGCGTCAGCGCGCCCCTCTCCAAGCTGCTCCTGACGAGGACCGGGCCGCTGACTCTGGCCGCGCTGCTCTACCTGGGGGCGGGGCTCGGTCTCTCCCTCCTGGCGCTCCTGGCGCGGCTTCGCAGCGGCGGGGGGCGCTCGGAGGCGCCGCTGCGACCCTCCGATCTGCCGTTGCTGGCGGGAGCCGTGATGACCGGAGGGATCCTCGGTCCCTTCCTGTTGATGTTCGGGCTGCAGCGCGTCTCGGCGGTGAGCGGCTCGCTCCTCCTCAACCTCGAGACGCCGCTGACGATTCTCCTGGCGGTCGTCCTCGCCAGGGAGCACCTCGGGTTGCGCCAGGCGGGATCGGCGCTCCTGATCCTGCTGGGGGCGGGGATCGTCGGCCAGCGTCCCGGTGATCTGCGCGCCGAGTGGCTCGGGGTCGCTGCGATCGCCGGCGCCAGCCTGAGCTGGGCGATCGACACCAACCTGAGCCAGCGCCTGGCGCTGCGCGACCCGGTCGCGTTCTCCCGCCTCAAGGGGTTCGCCGGCGGCACCTGCATGATGGCGGCGGCCCTGGGCCGTGGCGAGACGCTCCCGGGAGTGGGGGTGGTCGTGCCGGCCCTCCTCCTCGGCTGGATGAGCTACGGCCTGAGCGCCGTCCTCTTCGTCCTGGGGCTGCGGGCCGTGGGGTCGTCCCGGATGGCCGCTTACTTCGCGACCGCGCCTTTTCTAGGGGCCCTCGTGGCGATCCCGGTCCTTGGCGAGAGGCTGCACCGCAGCGATCTCCTGGCGATGACGGTCATGGCGATCGGGGTCGCGCTGCTGCTGCGCGAGGTCCACGACCATCTGCACGAGCACAAGGAGGTGGACCACGACCACGCCCACGTCCACGACGATCACCATCGTCACGAGCATGGGCCGGGGGAGATCGTGGCCGGTTCGCACGCCCACCCTCACCACCACGGGCCGCAGGCGCACGCCCACCCGCACGCCCCCGACCTGCACCACCGCCACCACCACTGACCGGGAGCTCCGCGCGCCGACCGAAAGGCGGCCCTTCAGGCTTTCGGATCCTTCCCGCCGTTCCGGTGCCTGTGTCTCAGGGAAGCGTCCCGACCGCGGAGAAGATGTCGTTGTTCCGGAAGCGGCGGTCGGTCCAGACCGGGACGATGCTCGCGCCCGCGACCGCGAGGTTGTTGTAGTCGCCGATGAAGGTCGTCAGGCCGGTGCGCGAGGTCGCCGTTGTGACGCGCACGTTGGCTCGGAACGACTGCCCGTTGGTCGTATTCGTATAGAACGTGTCGAAGTCGATGTTCGCTGAATCGAGCCGCTTGTCCTGCCAGATGATGCTGATCGTCCCGTCGGGATGGGAGGCGACCCAGGGGAAGAACTGATCGGTGGCGTTCTTCTCGTCACTCACCTTGGACGGCCTGCTCCAGCTCGCGCCACCGTCCTTCGAAGCCGCGAGGCGCACGTCGGCGTTGGTGCACGGCGGCCGGCTCGTGCCATCGTTCCGGCAACTCCCGGCCGAGAAGTCCACCCAGGCGACGGAGATCGTGCCGTCCGGGGCGATGGCCGCCGTCGGGAAGCTGTTGGAGCGGAAGCCACGGTTGGCGGTCGTGCCGAACTGGGGGTCGGCGTTCTTCAGCCTGAAGCGCCCCGGGCTCGGAAGGTTCGAGGCAACGTCGGCGGGCGCGCTCCAGCTGCTCCCTCCGTCACCGGAGCGCGAGAACTTGATGCTCAGTGGCCCCGTCCTCGAGACGAAGTCGGCGTAGAAGACGAAGACCGTCCCGTCGGGCGCCACGACCGGCTCGCTGCCGGAGATCGCCTCGGGGAACTGGGCGCTCTGGCTGATCGCCACGGGAGGCGACCAAGTCGAGCCCCCGTCGCGGGAGACGACCACCTTAATCTGACCGTTGTCGAGCGCCAGCGGATCCAGCGGGTTGAGGAAGTCGGTCCAGGTCAGGTAGACGTTTCCACGGAACGGACTGAACGCGCCGGCGTCGACCGCGACGTACTCCTTGTCGGGGAAGTTGATCGACGGCTGACCCTGAACGGCGACCGAGAAGGTCGGGAAGGTCCTTCCGCCGTCAGTCGACTTCGCCACGACGACGTCCGAACGCTGGGCGCCGAAGTTGAGGTCGAGATAGGCGTAGTAGAAGTTGCCGCCCGCGTCGGCGGCGAGGGCCGGGTCGCTGCAGAAGTCGCCGCTGTTCTCGAGCGGGGCCGCTCCCGCGAGCGTCCAACTCGTCCCTCCGTCGGCGGTGAAGGCGATCCGGCAGACGAAATCCTGGGTCTTCGGGAACAGGTCGTGGAACCCCGCGACCAGAGTGCCTGGGTTCGCCGGGCTCACGGCGATGGAAGGCTCGGTCTGACTGATCAGCTGCCTGGCGAAATGCTCGTCGCTCAGGCGGACGTTCGCCCCGAACTGCGCCCCCGACTTGGACGACCCCGACTCGATCTCGGACTCTCCGAGCAGGTACTGGGTGATCCGGCCCGAGAGCGCCTCCGGGTCGATCCGGAGCGTCGACGTGCCGGAGCGGGCCGGGACCGGGACGAGGAGCGCGACGAGGGCGGTCGCCAGCGCGACGATGCCGAGCGTGACTGGAACCAGGCCGCCTTCTCTCTTCGCATCCATGGGGAACCCTCCTTCGGGGGATCGGCGCTCTCGGGTTGGGGTGACGAGGGCACCGATCAAGGGCCTGCGACAATGATCGGGCTCGAACGATCTGCGAACGGATGGAAGGAGAGTTAACAGAAACGCCCCGGGATGTCAAGAGAAGTGCGCTGTAAAAAGGCGGCGGCGAACGGAGATTGTTCGGCGGCGCCGGCAGTGTCTCGTCGACTCCGTGGCACTCGAGACGTTCGTCCCCGGGCGGGCCGTGATACATTTAGCGCCTGGGCGCGACTCGCCTGTCCGCGGGAGCGGCCGTCCGTCCCCATCGTCTAGTCTGGCCCAGGACATCGCCCTTTCAAGGCGGTAACGCGGGTTCAAATCCCGCTGGGGACGCCACGGTCCTCATGACGACGCCGCCCTGGCACTGCGGAGAACGCGCCGGACACGTGTATTGACACGGCTGCTCTCCGCGAGTAGGGTGGCGGTCTCATCCTCCACGCCGCGCGCTATCGGCCCGGGTCGCCCGATGACCTCTCGCAGCCAGGTCGTGTCGCTGGTCGACGTCGACAACACCCTGCTCGACAACGATCGTGTCGCGGCCGATCTCAGGCGGCACCTCGATCGTGAGATCGGTCACGAGCGGCAGGAGCGGTACTGGGCGATCTTCGAGGGTCTGCGGGACGAACTGGGCTACGCCGACTACCTGGGCGCCCTCCAGCGCTACCGCGTGGAGAACCCGCGCGATCCGCACGTGTTGACGGTGTCCGCGTTCCTGGTGGACTATCCCTTCGCGAACCGGCTGTATCCGAACTCGCTCGACGTCCTGGAGCGACTCCGCGGCTGGGGGCCGGCGGTCATCTTCTCGGACGGCGACGCGGTCTTCCAGCCACGGAAGATCGAGCGCTCGGGGCTCCGGGAGGCGGTGGACGGCAACGTGCTGGTCTACATCCACAAGGAGCGTGAGCTCGACGACGTCGAGCGTCGCTACCCGGCGGACCACTACGTGCTGGTGGACGACAAGCCGCGGATCCTGGCGGCCGTCAAGGAGATCTGGGGGCGCGGTGTGACGACGGTCCTCCCGCGGCAGGGGCACTACGCGCACGACCCGAAGACGCTCGCCCTCTATCCCCCCGCCGACATCGCTATCGAGCGCATCGGCGATCTGCTCGAGCACGGCCTGCCCGCCCTGCTCGCCGCGGCCGGGCCGGTGGTGCATGATCGCGGCCAGGGGAGATGATTCATGCCGACCATTCTGTCGAGGAGTCGGATCGAGGCACTCGATGCCTACTGGCGGGCCGCCAATTACCTGACCGTCGGCCAGATCTATCTTCAAGACAATCCGCTGCTCCGCGAGCCGCTCCGAACTGAGCAGATCAAGCCCCGGCTGCTCGGGCACTGGGGCACGTCGCCCGGGCTCAACTTCATCTACGTCCACCTGAATCGGCTGATCCGCGAGACCGACGTCGACCTGATCTACCTGGCGGGTCCCGGGCACGGGGGACCGGCGATCCTCGCCAACGTCTACCTCGAAGGAACCTACTCGGAAGTCTACCCGAGCGTCTCTCAGGACGTCGAGGGGCTGCGGCGCCTGTTCCGGCAGTTCTCGACGCCGGGCGGCGTGCCGAGCCATGTGAGCGTCCCGACGCCCGGATCGATCCACGAAGGTGGCGAGCTCGGCTACGTGCTCGTCCACGCCTTCGGAGCGGCGTTCGACAACCCGGACCTGCTCGTCGCCGCCGTGATCGGTGACGGCGAAGCGGAGACCGGTCCCCTCGAGGGTTCGTGGAAGGGGATCCATTTCCTGAACCCGGCCCGGGACGGCGCCGTCCTGCCGATCCTCCACCTGAACGGATACAAGATCGCCGGCCCGACGGTCCTCGGCCGTAGCAGCGACGACGACATCGCGAGCCTGCTCAGGGGGCATGGCTACGAGCCTCACCTCCTTGGAGGCGATGATCCGATGGTCATGCATGCGCGCTTCGCCACCCTGCTTGACACGTGCTACGGGAGGATCCGCGCGATCCAGGAACAAGCCCGCAGCAAGGGGCTGGCGCAGCGACCGCGGTGGCCCGCGATCGTCCTGCGCACGCCCAAGGGATGGACCGGGCCGAAGGTCGTCGATGGCCTGCCGGTCGAGGGAACCTTCCGTGCCCATCAGGTACCGCTCCCGAACGTCAAGGAGAGCCCGGAGCAGCTGCGGCTCCTCGAGACGTGGATGAAGAGCTACCGCCCGGAGGAGCTCTTCGATGACAGGGGCCGCCTGGTTCCCGCGCTCGCCGCCCTCGCCCCCCGGGGGGTTCGGCGTCTGGGGTCCAGCCCGCATGCCAACGGCGGCCGCCTGCTGGTGGACCTCGACCTCCCAGATTTCACGGAGTACGCGATCCCGGTCGCGCGCCCCGGTGCCGAGCGCCGCGAATCGACGCGGCAGCTCGGCAGGATGATGCGGGACATGTTCATGAGGAATGCGAAGCTCCGGAACTTCCGGCTGTTCTGCCCCGACGAGACCAACTCGAACCGGCTGGGCGACGTCTTCGAGGTCGAGAACCGCTGCTCGATGGACCGGGTCCTGCCCACGGACGATCACGTCTCCTCCGACGGCCGCGTGATGGAAGTCCTGAGCGAGCACAACTGCCAGGGCTGGCTCGAGGGGTACCTTCTCACCGGCCGCCATGGCCTCTTCGCGACGTACGAGGCGTTCGCCATGGTCTCGGCCTCGATGACCGTGCAGCACGCCAAGTGGCTGCAAGAAAGCATCAAGCTCGCGTGGCGCAAGCCGATCGCGTCGCTCAACATCCTGCTGACCTCGACCTCGTGGCGCAACGACCACAACGGCTTCAGCCATCAGGGGCCCGGGCTCATCGACGTGGTCCTGTCCAAGAAGGGCACCGTGTCGCGCATCTACCTCCCGCCGGACGCGAACTGCCTGCTTTCGGTGGCCGATCACTGCTTCCGCAGCCGGAACTACGTGAACCTGATCGTGATCGACAAGCAGCCCCAGCTCCAGTGGCTCGACATGCGGGCGGCACGGGAGCATTGCGCGCGCGGGGCATCGATCTGGCGCTGGGCGAGCAACGACGAGGGCGGGGAGCCCGACGTGGTCCTGGCGGCCGCCGGCGACAGTGCGACCCTGGAGGTGGTGGCCGCGGCCTGGTGGCTGCGACGGCACGCCCCGGAGATGAAGGTCCGCGTCGTCAACGTGGTGGACCTGATGACCCTCTTCCCTCCGGCCGTCCATCCCCACGGCATCGACGAGACCTCCTTCGACGAGCTCTTCACCCGGGGGACCGATGTCGTGTTCGCCTTCCACGGCTACCAGCGCGCCATCCACGAGATCGTGCACGGGCGGCCCGACGTGGATCGCTTCCACGTGCGCGGGTTCAACGAGGAGGGGACGACGACCACGCCGTTCGACATGGTGGTCAAGAACGGCATGAGCCGGTATCACCTCTGCATGGAGGCGATCCGACGCGCCCCGCGGATGGCCGGGCGGGCCGCCGAGCTGACCGAGCGGTGCACGGCGATGCTCCGCCGGCACGAGGCCCATATCCGGGAGCATCTCGAAGACCTGCCCGAGGTGCGCGACTGGACCTGGGCCGACGCATGACCGCCCCTCGCCCCATCCTGTGCCTGAACCGCGGCTCCTCCTCCTTGAAGTTCGCCCTGTACGGGATGGGCGAGGAGGAGGCGCTCATGGCGAGCGGAGCGGTGGAGGGCCTCGGGCTACGGGAGGCCCGTGTCTGGCTGCGGGGGCCGCACGGCGAGGTCTTCACCGACCTGCCCGGCGAGTCTCCCGAACCTCGCCCCGCGGTGCGGCAGCTGTTCGCGGCGCTCGAGAGGCACGGGCTCCCCGCCCCTGCCGCCGTCGGGCACCGACTGGTCCACGGTGGGCCGGACCATGCGACGCCACGACGCGCCGATCCGGACCTGGTCGCCGCGTTGCGGCGGCTGATCCCGCTTGCACCGCTCCATCTCCCGGGCGAGATCGAACTCATCGAAGAAGTGGCTCGCCACGTCCCCGGCCTGGCCCAGGTCGCATGCTTCGACACCGCCTTCCATCGAGGGATGCCGGAGCTGGCGCGGCGTTTCCCCCTGCCACGCGCCCTCTGGGACGAGGGGCTCCGCCGCTACGGCTTCCACGGGCTCTCTTACGAGTACGTCGTGGAGAGGCTTGGCTCCGCTGTCGGGCGGCGGACGATCATCGCCCACCTCGGAAACGGGGCCAGCCTGGTGGCGCTGCGGGAGGGGCGTCCGCTCGACACCACCATGGGGCTCACCCCGACCGGCGGCCTTGTGATGGGGACGCGGAGCGGTGACCTGGATCCGGGTCTGCTTCTCTACCTGATGCGGCAGAAAGGGTACGACGCCGGCCGCCTCGAGCGCCTTCTCAACGCGGAGGCGGGCCTCCTGGGCATCTCCGACATCAGTCCGGACATGAAGACCTTGCTCGCCGAGCGGGACCGGGATCCCAGAGCCGCCGAGGCCGTCGCGATGTTCTGCTATTCCGTCCGCAAGCACGTCGGCGCGCTCGCCGCCATCCTCGGCGGCCTGGACACCCTGGTCTTCACGGGTGGGATCGGGGAGCGGGCGGCTCCGGTTCGATGGGAGATCTGCGAGGGGCTCGAGCATCTGGGTGTCGAACTCGACTCGCGGAAGAACTCCGTCGATGCCGACACCATCAGCCCCCCGAACGGCCCCTGCACGGTCCGGGTCATCCCTACCAACGAGGACCTGATGATCGCGCGGCACACGAGAGCAGTTGTCTTTGCTGGCACCAGCGCGACTCGCTCTCGGCGACACGACACATAAAGCGGTCGTGAGCATCCTTCGCGAGAGGAGGCCGCGTATGTACGCTGTGGCTCTGGTGCGCTACCGGCGACCGCTCGACGAGGTTCTCAAGCATGTCGAGGCGCATCGCGCCTATCTGCGCGATCTGAAGGAGCGCGGCTGGCTCCTCGCCTCGGGGCCGCTCGACCCGAGGAACGGCGGAGCCCTGCTGCTGCGCGTCCCTGACGGCACGGTGCACGAGACCCTCGAGAAGATCCGGGCCGACGATCCGTTCACCCACGCCGGGGTGGCCCAGTACGAGATCTGGCCGTGGCTCCCCAACATCGGCAAGGAATCGCTCGACCGTCTCTGAAGGCGGGGACGGGTCGCGGCGGCGGCGTGATCCGGACGGGAATCAGGAGGAGATCCGCCGGCGCGCGAGGCGCAGGCCAAGGTAAATCAGCGCCGGCGCGAACAGGAGCGAGAGCTTGAGCGGCAGGAGGCCGTCGCGCCAGGTGATCGCGAGCACCAGGACCCAGGTGGCGGCGGGCACCAGCGCGTTGATCCATACCCCGGCCCGGCCGCCCGGGACGCGGAACCCCGGCGGTCGATCGGCGTAGACCGCGCGCGCCCGGATGGTGGCGAACACGAGGGTCAGGTCGTAGGCGCCGAAGACCCACACGTTCAGGATCAGGAGGTCGGGGAAGGGAAGTGTCACCAGGATCGCGAACCCCAGGGCGTAGACGAGGAGCGTCCGGTGGGGCGTGCCGTACTTGGGGTGGAGCTTCGCCAGGAAGCGGGGCAGGGCGCGATCGGCCGCCATCGCCCATGTCAGTCGCGAGTACCAGAGGAGGTACGACATGAAGATGACCGTGAAGCTCGCCACGCTCCCGAGAAAGACCCAGTGGCCGAGGATCCGCCCCCCGAGGTGGCGGCCGATCGTCGCGAACTGCCCGGACTCCCAGGTCTGCCAGTCGTTCAGTGCGGCGAGGCCGGCGACGGTCGGCGCCACGTAGCTGATCACGACGAGGGGGGCGACGATCAGGAGGGCGAGGGGGATGACCTTCTCCGGGCGCCTGATCTCCTCCGCCGCGCTGCTGACCTCGGTGAACCCCGAGTAGAACCAGATGGCGAGGGTCAGCCCCTCGCCCAGGCCGGTCCAGGGATCGGTCCCGGGCGCCGTGAACGGCAGGAGGGGATTGAAGCGGGCGCGGGCGATCCCGGCGATGACAAGCCAGACGAGGGGGGCGATCAGGAAGAGGTTCAGCCCGACGGCGGCGGCGCCGGCGATGTTGATGCCGCGGTAGTTCAGGTAGGTCAGGACGGCGATGAACCCCACCGCCGCGAGCCAGCGGGCGGGACCATCGATCCCCGGGACGAGGTAGTGGAGCGACTCGGCGAACAGGACCGGGTAGAGCGCGTTGTCGAGGAACGACGCGATGATCGTCCAGGCGCCGGCCTGGAAGCCCCAGAAATCCCCCAGAGTCTCCCGGATCCAGCGCAGATAGCCGCCCTCGATCGGCCGGGCGCTGGAGAGCTCGGCGGTGGCGAGGGCCATCGGCACGCCCCACAGCCATGGCGTGACGAACATGAGGAGAACGAAGAGGCCGGGGCCGGTCCGGACGACGTAGTCCTCGGTCCCGTATGGTCCGCCGCAGGCCGAGGCGTAGAGAAGCCCGACGACGGAGAGGAGGCCGACGCGCGCCTCGAACCTCCCGCCGTTGCCGGCAACCCCGGGCCCGGCCAAGACTACGGCTTCCCCCGGCCGCCCCGGTCGCCCGTCGCTTCGCGCCTGGCCTGGCAGGGAACGCAGAGCGTCGCGAACGGCACCGCCTGGAGCCGGGCGATCGGGATCGCCTCTCCGCACGAGGCACAGGACCCGTACCGCCCGGCCTGGAGCCGGGCGAGAGCCGCGTCGATCTGCTGCACGGTGCGGTCGAACGACTCGAGCACCGCCAGATCGGCGCCCCCCTCGCGGCTCGCCTTCCAGCCGTGCACTCCTTCGCTGTCGCCGGCGGCGGCCCCCGACTGCTGCCGCTCCAGGGCCTGCCGGTAGCGCGCCTCCGTCTCGCGCCTGCGCTCCTGGAGGAGCGCCAGGAGCTGGGTCCGCCGCCGCGCGGCGCCGTCGTCCGCGCTCATCGTCACGTCCCCTCCCCGTCGCCGCGGGATTGCGGCGGGAGCCCGGCCTCGTCTACCATGCGCGGTCCCCTGTCCGGCCCTGTCGTCCCGCTTCGGGAAACGAGAACCGCTTGGCGATCTGGCTGATCCCCACCCTGGTGAGCCTACTCCTGTACGGCGTCGGCCAGGGTCTGGTCAAGAAATATATCTCGGAAGTGCCGCCGGCCCGCTTCTGTCTCTATTTCGTCGTCGCCAAGGCGATCCTGAACCTGTCGGCCTTCGCTCTTTACCACCGGGCTCCGCTGTTCGGCGCCGGGCAGGCCGCCTTCGCCCGCGTCTGCCTGGTGGCCTATCTCCTCGACGGCCTCGGCTGGCTGCTCTACTTCCAGTCGATCGTCTACGGCCCGATCGCCATCGTCGGCACGCTGAGCGCCGCCTACCCGGCGCTGACGATCCTGTTCGCCCGGGTCTTCCTCGGCGAGGCGCTGACGCCGCTCCAGTACCTCGGTGTCGCGCTGGTGATCGGCGGCTGCGTCGGGCTGTCGTACGCCCCCTCCCAGCCCGGGGGCCGCCCGACGAGCCGCCGCTGGATTCCGCTGGCGTTCACGGCGCTCGTCATCTGGGGCTGCTCCTCGACCCTCGTGAAGGCGGCCTACCGTCTGCCGGGGGCGGACGAGATCAACGTCATGGTCTTCAACACCCTCGGCGCCTTCCTCACCCTCGGCGTGTACGGCCTGGCGCGCGGGCGCCACGGGACGCACGAAGGACGGGAGTGGATCCTCTCGTTCCTGCCGATGGGGATGCTGGCGGGAGGGGATATCGGCTTCATCGTCGCGACCCGCTACGGACCGGTCTCCCTGACCACGCCGCTGAGCGGCGCCTACCCGATCGTGACCGTGATCTTCGCCCGGGTGGTCCTGCGCGAGAGGATCACGCTGTCCCAAGGGATCTGCATCGCCGCGATCCTCTCCGGCATGGCGCTCGCCTCGGGGAGCGGCTGAGGCCGCCCGCCTCAGAACCGGTAGGCCAGAGACAGGTACGGGAACGATTCGCCGCCGCGGCCGCCCAGGCCCCAGCCGTAGTCGATCCGGATCACCAGCGGCTGGTGCGGGACGACGAAGCGCAGGCCGACCCCGGCGCCCAGGATCGCCTCGTTGCGGCCGTCGGCGGTGCCGGAGAGAAACCCGCCGTCGACGAAGAGCGCCGCGCGCAGGAGGCGCGCCGCGCGCGGCTCGAACGCTGGAGGCTCCGTCAAGGGATCGCCGGCGGCCGCCGCCCCGGCGACGGACCGTCCGGGTCGGAAGAGCGGCACCCAGAGCTCCGCCTGCAGGGCGGCGAGGTGGCGGCCCAGGAAGGTGTCCTCGCGGAAGCCGCGGACCGTGCCCGGCCCCCCCAGGCTCCAGAGCTCGGAGGGCGGCGTCTGCCGGTCGAGCGTCCCTCCCAGGACGTGGAGGTCGGTCTCCAACCCCGAGAGGGAGCGGTCGTGCAGCGTGGCGTCGAGGCTCGGCCGGACGAAGCTGCGCTGTCCGCCGGCGCGGTCGAGCGAGATGTCGATCGAGGGAGCCAGCCGGGTGGTCAGGCTGGGCCAGCGGTAGGTGTGCCGCCACTCGTGCGTCGCGGCCAGTCGCACGACCGTCAGGCTCTCCTCGCTCTCGCCCGGTAACGCCCTGCCGAGGTCGACCCGCTCGTGCCGCAGGCCGATCTCGAACCTCAGGTCGTTCGGCGCCCGCAGCTCCAGAGGGCGGAATCCGAGCGACCCACCGATCCCGGAGCGCCTCTCGTCGGTCTCGATCCCGTCGAGGTTCCGGTTGTGGCGGAAATCGGAGTAGAGGTTGAGGTCGATGTCGTACAGCCTCCGCGGGCTCTCGCGCGAGGCCAGCACCGGCGCGCGGTAGGCGATGTCCCCTCCGGCGCTGGCGTTGTAGTTGGGCGCCACGCTCAGGTGATCGAAGCGGCCGAACACCTCGTCCTTCTGGTAGAGGAGGCCGACGGTGGACCCGGCCCGCGGGGCGTACGAGCCGGTTCCGCCGAGATAGTTCGTGGCGCGCTTGAGATACGGCCGCTCCGACGGAGGAGGCGTGAGACTCTGGAGGAGGTACGCGCCGGGAGGGTAGGCCTGCGGGTCGGGTGACGCGCCCGCGATGAAAACGATGGCGTACCCCAGGCGCCCCAGGGCCTCGCGGTCGCTGCGATAGCGCTCGTGGTTGTACAGGTCCCCCACGCGAGTCTCGAGGAGGCCACGCAGCAGCGCGCGCGGGGCCCCCGGCGGCACCGGGAAAAACCGCTCCTTCTCCTCGAACGCGCGGTCCGGCTTGACTCCGATCTTCGAGAGCTCCGCGACCTCGAACGTGATGAGGTCGATCCGGTAGCTGCTCTCCCGGAGGGCCACCGAGAGCGACCCTGCACCACAGTCCGCGTCGATGCGGGGAACGTAGCCGAGGAATCGGTAGCGGCGCGCCAGGGACTCGGCGATCGCCGCCGGATCGCACGTCCGCCCGAGGAAGGCCGAGAGCTCGGTCCGGATCCGTTCCTCCGGGAAGACCGGCCGGTAGGAGGCCGCCGGCGAAGGCGGCACGATGTGGACCGCGCCGATCGCGCGGATCTCCGCCGCCGCGCCCAGGCGCACGCCGGCGACCAGAGCGAGGGCCGCCGACACGAGCGCCCGCCACACCCCGAGCCTGGCTCCGGCGCGCGTCATCGAAGGGCCTGTCTACGCCTTGCGAGGATCGCTGTCAATAGACGCGCGCGCCACTTTCCAGTTGATTCCTCGGCGCGATGGGGCGATACTCCTGCGTTCGTCGCCGCATCCACGGGGGGGATCGGCGGCGGGCCGGGCCGAGGCGCGCCCGCAGCCGCTGCGGGTGACGCGAGGGAGGGGAGGGTCATGCAGCGAGGGAGGCGTCGTTTCGGCATCATCCCGGTGATCCTGCTCTGCGGGGGGCTCGCGGGCGGGCAGGAGGCGCGGGCCGGCGCCACCGAGGGGTCGTGGGAGGGCGGAGCCTATCTGTTCACGACCCACCACGATGTCGCCACCAAGGTCCAGGATACGCCCGGCGTCGGTCTGCGCGTCGGTTATAATTTCAAGCCGATCCATGAATTCGAGCTCGACTTCGACAAGGGAAGCGGAGACGCGATCAACTTCCCGGGAGTGAGCTACGACGTCTCGAAGCTGAGCGCCCTGTACGTGCGCACCTTCCTCCTCAAGGGGCATGAGAAGCTGCTGCCGACGCTTCTCGCCGGCCTGGGGGAGATCACGGTCGACAATGGCACCGACAGCCTGTCGACCGAATTTCTGCGCTTCGGCGGCGGGTTCAAGTATTTCCTCACCCCGCGCGTCGGCGTGCGTCTCGACGCCTCGGTCTTTCGCTGGCGGGGGAGCGGGCAGGTGGTCCCTACGACGGCGTTCTTCGCCTTCGACGTGAACCTCGGCGTCGCCGTCCTGTTCGGAGGGAAGAAGTGATGGGGACGTGATCACCGCGCCCGCCTCGGTGGCGATCACGACCCCCGAGGCGGTGGGGGTCGTCAACGTCACCGCGCAGATCCGCACGGCCCTCCAGGGGACCCCGATCCGCCGGGGGATCGTCGTCGTCACCGTCCCACACACCACGTGCGGCCTGTGCGTCAACGAGGACGAGGCGGGTCTGAAGGACGATCTGAAACGGCTCGGCGCGCACCTTCTCGATCCCCTCGAGCGCCACGGGCCGTTCCATCATGACCGGATCGACGACAACGCCCGGGCCCACCTCACCTCGGTGCTCATTGGCCCCTCGGCGATCCTGCAGGTGGACGAAGGCGACCTCAAGCTCGGCACCTGGCAAAGCCTCTTCCTGCTGGAGCTCGACGGGCCCCGCACCCGGCGGATCGAGATGATCTTCATCGGGGAGTGAGGCGGGCCGGGGCGCGGGCGCATGGCTCACGTCCCCGGCGGAGGGGTGATGGGCGAAATCCTCCGCGGCTACGCCGTCGCCACCCTGTGCGGCTGGGCCGTCTTCCCCTACCTGCACCTGGCGCTCGCGCGCCTCCCCGATCGCGGCTACGCCGCCAGCCGTTGCTTCGGCCTGATCGCCTCGACCTGGGTGGCCTTCCTCTTCGTCGCCCTCGCGCAGAGGCCGCTCGGCACCGGAATCTGTTTCGGTGCGATCGCCGTCGTCGCCGCCGCCTGCTGGGGCGCCCGCGCCTTCCTGCTCCGGGCCGGCGCCGGTACCCGCGCCGCGGAGGAGAGGATCATCCCGTTCCTGAGGCGCAAGGGCCGGATCATCGCCGCCCTCGAGATCATCGTCCTCGCGGGAGTGCTGCTCTTCTCGTGGATCCTGCGCCGCAACCCGGCCATCGACCCGGACAGCGAGCGCTTCATGGACTATGCCTTCCTGAAGGCCTACCTCCGCAGCCCCGGCCTGCCGGTCGCCGATCCCTGGTTCGCCGGCCGTCCTATCAACTATTACCATTTCGGCTACGCCATCGCGGCGTTCGTGGTGCGGGCGTGCGGCTCCGATCCGGCGCGGCTCTACACGACGATCCTCGCCCTCCTCTACGCGCTGGTGTGGGCCGGGGCGTTCGGGATCGGTCTGGCCCTTACAAGCCGGGCGCGCGGCGGAGCGGCGGCCGCCTTCCTCGTGCTCGGAGCGGGAAACCTGGAGTGGGTGCGGCAGTGCGTCGAGCGCGGCGGGATGAGGAGCTTCGACTGGTTCGGGTCGTCCAGGGTGATCCAGGGGGCGATCAGCGAGTTCCCCTGGTTCAGTCTCCTCTGGGGCGACCTGCATCCCTACGTCGTGGCGCTGCCGGTCCTGCTCACGGCGCTCGCCTTCGTGGTCGCCGAGTCGGTCGCCCCCGGGAACAGGGAGAGGGCGAAGGCCGCGCCCCTCGGGCGAGCGTCGGGCTTTGCCCTGCTCGCCGGGGCGCTGCTCGCCATCCACGCCTGGGATGTCCCGATCCTGATCCTCGCTGGCGCCGCCGCCGTCGGCTGTGGGAGCGGTGACGGACGCGCGGCGCGGGCCCTCCTCGTCCCCCTGTGCGGGGCGCTCGGGGCGCTTCTCTTCCTGCCGTTCTTCCAGGGGATCGACCAGGGAGGGAGGAGCCTCGTCCTGGTGCGGCGGGGGAGCCGTCCGGTGGAGCTGGCGATGGCGTTCGGCCCGTTCCTCCTTCTCGGGATCCTCGTCCCGCTCGCGCTCGCCGCGCGCCGCCGCGCTCGGGATGGAGACGGAAGCCTTCCGGCCGGGGCCCCCGGGGTGGCGGCCGCCTTCGCCTGCTGCGGAGTTCTCGCCGCCGCCGCGTGCGAGCTGGTCTATCTCCGGGATTTCTTCTCCGCCACCGACCTCGCCCGGATGAACACCGTATTCAAGATGCACCGCCTCGCCTGGCTGCTCCTCGGCCTCGCCTCGCCCGTTCTGGCCGAGATGGCAATCCTCCGGCAGGGCGGGACCCGCGGGGCGCTTCGCGGCCTGGCATCCCGCGCGGCGCTCCTCCTGGCCTTCGGCGGCGCGTCGGTCTACCCGATCGTCGGGACGGCCTCCTGGCTGCGCGCGCGCGAAGCCTCGAGGAGCGCCTCGGAGTCGTCCGGGGCCGGGGACGCGGAGGCGCCGGGGGACGACGCCGAGCGGAAGTTCGCGACCCTCTTCCCGGGAGACGCGGCGGCGGCGGCCTACCTGGCGGCGGCGGCCCGCCCGGGGGAGGCGGTCCTCGAGGAGACGGGCGAGGCCTACAGCTGGTCGTCGCGCATCGCCACCTTCAGCGGTGTGCCTTCCGTCCTCGGATGGGGCAATCACGAGGCGGGGTGGCGGGACGACTGGGGACCGGTCCTGCGGCGCCGGAGCGCGATCGAGTCGATCTACGGCGAGCCCTCCTCGGATCGCTCGCGCGATCTTCTGCGCCGCTACGGCGTCGCCTGGGTCGTGGTGGGTGAGCGCGAGAGGAGGCGCTACGGCACGGAGGGTCCGGCGGCTTTCTCCCGGCTCGGGCAGGTGGCGCTGGAGACTGGCGGCACCCTGCTCTACCGCCTGGAGCCGGGCCCGTGACCGGAGCGCCTGTGATCCCGGATCCCCCGCGCGCGGGAAGGATCGATCGCCTCGTCCCGTGGGCGCTCGCTCTCCTGGCAGCGGCGCCCAGGCTGCTGGCGCTGGACCTCCGTCCCCTGCATCACGACGAGGGGAGCAACGCGATCTTCGTCCTGCGCCTCCTGCGCGAGGGGGTCTACCGCTACGATCCGACCAACTACCACGGCCCGAGCCTCTACTACCTGAGCGCGGCCGCGCTCGCGCTCCTCGGCACGACCACGGTGGCGTTCCGGATCGTGCCGGCCCTCCTGGGGAGCGCCCTCGCGCCGCTGGCCTGGGAACTGCGGGACGCGATCGGGCGGGCGGGGGCCGGCGCGGCCGGCCTCCTCCTGGCGCTGTCGCCCTCGCTCATCTACTACGCGCGCGACAACATCCACGAGACCTACCTGATCGCGTTCACGCTCCTCCTGGTCGTCGGTCTGGAGCGCTTCCTGGGCCAAGGCGGGGGGCTCTGGATCATCCTGGCTGGGATCGCGGCGGGAGGGATCATCGCCACCAAGGAGACCGCTCCCCTGGTGTTCGGATCGCTCCTCCTGGCGGCCGCCGCGGCGCGTCCGCGCCCGGGACGGCGACCGCGGCCGGCGGCGCTGCTCGGGGGCGTCGCGGCCGGGGTGGTGGTGGCGGGCGCGCTCTACAGCCGCGGCTTCAGCGATCCGGACGGCCTGCTCGGACCGGTCCGGGCCCTCCGCCTCTGGGGTGCCCGGGCGGTGAGCGGGGACGGTCACGTGAAGGAGTGGTGGTATTTTCTCGGCATCCTGGCGCGGCAGGAGCCGGCGATCCTGGCGGCGGCTCTGGCGGGTGGGGTGCTCGTCCTGGTCCGGCGCTCGCGGCCCGGCCTCTTCGTCGCGGCGTGGGCCGCCACAACGCTGGCCGCCTACTCCGCCATCCCGTACAAGACGCCCTGGATCGTGCTCAACATCATCCTGCCGCTGGCGATCCTGGCCGGGATGGCGTTCGGCGCCGGAATCGAGTCGCCCTCGGACCGGCGAAGGCGCGCCGCGTCCGTGGCGCTGTTCGTCGCGGCGGCGATCTCCCTGGCCCAGGCGGTCGTCGTGTCGTTCGCGCGCTACGACGACGATCGGATCCCGATCGTCTACGTCCAGACGCGGCGGGACGCGCTGCGGCTGGTGCGGCGGGTCGAGGAGGTCGCCTCGCGGGATCCGCGCGGGCGCGCCCTGCCGGTGGAGATCCTCTCGCCCGACTATCTGCCGCTCAACTGGTACCTGCGCGACTTCACGAACGTCGCCTACTTCGGTCACCCGATCGAACATCCCTCCGCGCCCTTGGTGATCGCCCGCTCGGACTCCGCCGCGGAGGTGGCCGCGCGGCTCGAGCCCGGCTACCGGCGCGAGGAGTATGACCTCCGTCCGGGGGTGACGCTCTGCCTGTTCGTGCGGCAGGAAGCCGGAGCGGGCTTGTAAGCCGGCCGGGGGCCGGTTAGAATCGGCCCCGGAGGCGGGGATGAGCGAGACGGAGAGCACCACGCGCCTGTTCACCGTGGAGGAGGCGAACGCCCTCCTGCCGGTGATCACGCCGGCGGTCGAGGAGCTGCTGCGGACCTTCCGCGAGATCCGCGCCGAGGTCGAGGAGGCGGCGGCGCAGGCCGGGCTGCCGGTCAGCAGCTCCGACCTTCCGAAGCGCCTGGAGGAGCGGGGCCTGGCGCCCAGGCTGTTCGAGAGAGTCCGGTCGATCATCGAGCGGATCCACGCCCGCGGCTGCCTGGTCAACGGGCCCGAGGCCGGCCTGATCGACTTTCCCTGCCTCTACGACAACGAGATCGTCTTCCTGTGCTGGAAATACGGGGAGCCGCGCGTGGGTCACTGGCACCGGATCCCGGACGGCTTCGCCGGCCGGAAGCCGCTTCTCGACGCGTCCGGGGCGGAGGCCGAAGCCCGGGTGCACTGAGGCCGCGGATCGCCGGGAGCGTTCAGCGGGGGTCGGCCTCGCCATTGGTGGCGACGCGCTTGCGATACCCCTCGCGCACCAGCCGGCAAACTTCGCGCGGGTCGTCGGTGACCGTGAACAGGCGCAGGTCCTTGGTCTCGATCATTCCCCCCGCGAGCATCACCTTGCGCACCCACCGGAGCATCCCTTTCCAGTAGTCGCGGCCGATCATGATCACGGGGAAGTTGTCGATCTTGTGAGTCTGGACGAGCGTGAGCGCCTCGAACGCCTCGTCGAGGGTGCCGTAGCCGCCGGGGAAGACGACGTAGGCGCAGGCGTACTTGATGAACATCACCTTGCGCGCGAAGAAGTAGTTGAAGTTCAGCAGCGTGTCGATGTGGCGGTTCGGCTCGGTCTGGAAGGGCAGGCGGATGTTGAGGCCCACCGATCGCCCCCCGCCGCGCCGCGCTCCGAGGTTGGCCGCCTCCATGATCCCGGGGCCGCCGCCGGTGATGATCGAGAACCCCTCGCGGGCCAGCGCCTGGGAGACCTGCACCGCCAGCCGGTAGTGGCGCGATCCCTTGCGGACCCTCGTGCCGCCGAAGATCGACACCGCAGGCTCCACCTTGCGCAGAGTCTCGAACCCCTCGACGAACTCGCCCATGATCTTGAAGACGGTCCAGGTGTCTTTGGGGATGACGTCCTTCATCGACCGACCGTGCGTCTTCGGATCGGCGCGGGGGTCGGTCTCGGGATCGTCGGGGAGCGTGAAGACTCGGCCGGGCCGGCTCATCGTGTCCTCGTGGCCCTACGGCGGTGGGCCCGGCGAATATAATCCTCCGCCTCCCGGCCGGCAACCGCGGCCCGCTGCGGAGTTTGCTCCGCGCGGGGCGCACAGGAAAGGGTGGAGCGAAGGGCGGTTCCACCCTATAATGACGCCTCTGCGGACAGCGGATCGGCGGCGCGCGTCCTCCGACGGCACGCGCCGGGGAGCGCCGGCGCCCGAGGAAACCCATTGACAACGCTCCGGGGGCAGCGTAACTTTTCGCGACCATGCCAGCCGAACTTCGCCCGGGAAGCCCCCCAACACAGGCGGAATGAGGGACTTCGTGATCCGATCCGACCCGAGAACCCGATGAGACGCAGAGCGGCGGCGGCCGTCCTGGCGGTCGGCGGCGCGATCCTCCTCTCCGCCGCGCCGGCGCGTGCGCGCGATCTCAGCTTCGAGGAGCGCGTGCGGGCGCAGGCCGCGGTCGAGAAGGTCTACTACTCGCACGAGACCGGGACGCGCAGATCTTTCGAGGAGGCGGTCTCCCAGGCGGTCCTCGAGAAGAAGGTCCGGACCTACCTCCAGCAGAGCGTGGCGCTCGAGAGGATCTGGAACACGCCGGTCACGGCCGGAATGCTGCAGAAGGAGCTGCGGCGCATGGCCCGGCAGACCAGGATGCCCGAGAGGCTGCAGGAGCTTTACGACGCGCTCGGCAACGATCCGTTCCTGATCGAAGAGTGCCTGGCCCGGCCGGCCCTCGTCGATCGCCTCGCCCGGAACTTCTTCTCCGGTGACCAGCGATTCCACGCCGACGAGCGTCGCCAGGCCCAGGAGATCCACGATCAGCTCGCGGGAGGGCGGCTCGATCCGCGGGCCGATCATCCGGGCCGTCACGAGGTGAGCCTCGTCCGAGTCGCTCCGGAGGAGAACAGCGGGCCCGAACGGGCGCCGGACGCGGCCCGAGCCGGGCGGAACAACGCCGAGCTCCTGGAGCTCCCGCCGGAGGAGTTCGATCGATGGGCGAAGGAGGTCGGGGAGGGGCCCGGGCAGACCGGACCGCTCGCCGAGGAGCGCGAGATGTTCGTGGTCAGGGCGGTCCTGGAGCGCGGCCAGGCCGAGCTCCGCCTGGCGAACTTCGTGGTGCCGAAGCGGCCCTGGGAGGACTGGTGGGACAAGGCCAGGATGGATCTCGATCCCGACGAGGTGCGGGCGGTCGCGTCGGGGAGCGATTCGCTGCCGCCCCCGCGCGCGTCCTCCGCGGGACCCTGGAGCCCCGAGAGCGTCGCGTCGTCGGGCGCGTCCTCCCCGCAGGCCGTGGTCGCCGCGGCTCCGGTCGACGACAGCTGGGACAACGGTTCGTTGTACGCCGTCCCGGATCGCCGCTCCGGCCACACGGCGGTCTGGACCGGCAGCCTGATGATCGTCTGGGGCGGCTTCAACAACGGCACCTATCTCAACACCGGCGCCCGGTACGATCCGGCTACCGACACATGGACACCCACCTCTGTGGCTGCGACGGGCGCATCGTCGGGCGCCCCTGCCGGCCGTGATCAGCACGTCGCCGTCTGGACGGGAACGTACATGGTCGTTTGGGGCGGGTACAGTCCCACGTCGATTCCCATATTGCCCCTCCGCAATCCCCAGCCGATGCAGACGTTCAACCCGACCAATACCGGGGGGCGGTACGAGCCTATCGCTGATACGTGGCAGCCGACGCTGCTGGTCGACCGGAATCCGGACGATCCGAGCGACGTGGACGCCCCCGCACCGCGCTACGGTCACTCGGGCGTCTGGGTCCCCGACGTTCCGGGCTTCGGTGCCGGTGCCCTGGCAATCTGGGGCGGGTACGGCGTCTTCCGCTACGACTGCGCCGGCAACCCGGAGCTGAACTACCTGGATAACGGCGCCGTCTACTTCCCAGATTTCGACTTCTGGGCGCCGTATGCCGCCCAGAGAAAACCGACGCCGGAGAACAACAACAGTTGCGACAGTGTCCTCCCTTCGGCACGCTGGAAGCACAGTGCCGTCTGGACCGGTGACAGGATGGTGGTCTGGGGCGGCTACGGGGTGCCGGTTTACGCGATCGAGACGGTCTCTTGCACAGATCCAAACACCGGCCAGAAGACCGACACGAACTACTGCGTCGCGTATTACACCCAGGCGGGGACGACCAAGACGTTCACCTTCGATTTCCTCAACACCGGCAGCCGCTTCAACTTCCAGGTGACCGACCCGTTCACCAACGAGGTCATCGTCCCGGAGAACTGGACCCCGACGAGCACGACGGCCGCCCCCGATGCGCGCGAGTACGCGACATCGGTCTGGACCGGGAGCAAGATGATCGTCTGGGGCGGGTTCGCCAACGGCAAGTCGTTCGCCACCGGAGGGCAGTACGACCCGGCGGGCGATACCTGGACCCCCACGAAGACAAGCGGCGCGCCCGTGTCCCGCTACTTCCACACCGCCGTCTGGACCGGGAGCAAGATGATCGTCTGGGGCGGCCTCACCAGCACCCTCGACAGCAACGGCGACCCGATGATCACCTTCTTGAAGGATGGCGGGAGGTACGACCCGGCGGCCAACTCCTGGGCGGCGATGAGCCTCCCGAGCTTTCCTTCGGGGCGGTACAACCACTCGGCGGTCTGGGCCGCCGAGAGCACGCCCCCGCTGATGATCGTCTGGGGCGGGAACTCGGACGGCTCCCCGGTCTCGACGGGCGCCAGGTACGACCCGGCGGCCGACTCCTGGACGCCGACCTCCTTCACCAACGCGGCGTCGGCGCGCGCGGGTCATTCGGGGATCTGGACCGGAAGCAGGATGATCGTCTGGGGTGGCAGCGATCGCTGGTCGGGCGCCTACTTCAACTCCGGGGGCAGCTACGATCCGGCGACCGACACCTGGACGCAGACCTCGACCGTCGGAGCGCCGTCGGGCCGCGCCGGGCACTCGGCGGCCTGGGCGAAGGAGCTGAATACCCCGCTGATGATCGTCTGGGGCGGCCTCACCCAGGATTTCCATGCGGCCACGAGGACCTACTTCACCGACGGCGGCAAGTACGATCCCGCCGCCGACACCTGGGCGCCGATCTCCAGCACGAACGCCCCGCCCCGCCGTTCGAGCCAGAGCACGATCTGGACGGGAAGCCAGATGGTGGTCTGGGGCGGATCGACGTTCGACGGCGTGAACACCACCTACCTCAATAGTGGGAGCAGGTACAGCCCGGCGACCGACACCTGGGCGGCCACCTCGCCGACGGGTGCCCCCTCGGTCCGCGACCGGCATGCCGCGGTCTGGACCGGGAGCAAGATGATCGTCTGGGGCGGGTACGGGACCGTGGGCGCCAGCGCGACGTTCCTCGACACCGGGGGCCGGTACGATCCGGCGACCGACACCTGGACACCGACCTTGCTAACCGAGGACGTGAACCACAACAATATCCTCGACCCCGGCACATGCAGCAACGCCCCGCAGACCACCTGCGTCAACGACGCCGATTGCTCCGGGGGAGGGACATGCGTTGGCGCAGAGGACCGGAACGGCAACGGGATCATCGACACCGCGCCGTTGGCTCGTCGCGAAGCGGCCGCGGTGTGGACCGGGAGCAGGATGATCGTCTGGGGCGGGATCGGCTCCGTCGAGGACCCGAGCGGGTTCTTCAGCAGGGACCTCAGCCTCGACAGCGGCGGACAGTACGACCCCGTGGCCGACACCTGGACGCCGACCTCGACGACCGGCGTGCCGCTGGCTCGCTTCGGCGCCAGCGCCATCTGGACCGGCACCAAAGTGCTGTTTTGGGGCGGCGCGCGGGGACCGTTCGGCTTGTTCCCGGCCACGGGGGGACGCTACGATCCGGCGAGCGACTCCTGGCTCGACATCGCGACCGCCGGGGCCCCCTCGGGTCGCTACACGCACAACGCGGTCTGGACGGGCACCCAGATGCTCGTCTGGGGAGGCTTCAACGGAGCGCCCCTCGACAGCGGCGGTCGCTACAGCTCGATCACCGGACTGATGGCCACCTTCTATCGCGACGCCGACGGAGACGGACTGGGGGACTTCAGCAGCACCGTGCAGGCCTACGAGCAGCCGGCAGGATACGTCTCCAACAGCGTCGACTGCAACGACGGGAGCACGTCCGTCTGGGCCACTCCCTCCGAGGCCCGCGACGTCGGCTTCAGCGACGGCGCCTCGCTCGTCTGGAGGGCTCCCTCCGCCCCCGGCGCGACGACGGTCTACTACGACGCGGTCCGCTCGGGTACCGCCTCCGACTTCGTCTCGGCGGCGACCTGCGTCGCCACGAGCAGCGTCAGCACGAGCGCGGCCGATCCGGCGGCGCCTGCGCCCAGCAAGGCGTTCTTCTATCTCGTGCGGCCCCAGAACGGCTGTCCCGACGGTCAGGGTCCGCTGGGGACCGACTCGAACGGCACCCCGCGCACGGCCCGCAGCTGCCCCTGATCCCACCTCGGTTCTCCGTGGTGCCGCCGACCCTGGCCCGGCCGGTGCGTGGTAGCCTGGGGGGCGGCGCCTGGAGCCACGGCGCGAGGATCCCGATGCCCGACGTCCAATCGCAGGACCGTCCGCGCCCGGGCCCGGCGGAAGGGGATGAGGTGGTCGTGGACATCGAAGACCTCGCCTTCGGCGGCCGGGGCGTGGCGCGGACCGCCGAAGGGCTGGTGATCTTCGTCGACGGCGCTCTGCCCGGCGAGTCGGTCCGCGCCCGCGTGAGCAGGAGGCGGCGCGGATACGCCGAAGCGGGCCTCCTGGAGCTCCTGCGCCGATCCGCCGACCGCACGACCCCTCCATGCGAGCACTACGGCGCCTGCGGCGGCTGCGATCTGCAGCACCTGAGCGCCGAGGGGCAGGCGCGCGCCAAGCGGGAACAGGTGCGGGCGATCCTGTCCCGCCTCGCGGGGCTTTCCGAGCCTCCGGTGGGGGAGACCGTGCGGGCGGGGGAACCCTGGGGCTACCGCTTCCGCATCGACTTCGACTGGACCGCCGGCCGACGCGGCGAACCGCTTCTGGGATTGCACCGGCGCGGCGATCCCGGCGCGATCGTCCCCATCTCCCGTTGCCATCTGATCAGCGACGCCGCCAACCGGCTGGCGCACGTTCTGTCGGCGGAGGCGGCGGCCCGCCGCCTCGTCCCCTGGGAGCGCCGACGCCGGCGCGGCCTGCTGCGGCGCGCATCGTTCCAGGAGGCGCGCGCCACGCGGGAAATCCTGATCACGCTTGAGACCGGGCGCGGCGATCCTCCTGCGCTCGGGGATCTGGCGCGCGAGCTTCCGCGCCGCGTGACCCGGGTCGTGGGGGTGGTCCGCCGCGAGATCGAGAAGGGGGGGGAGGTAGTGGAGGACTCGATCCTGTGGGGGCGCGATCATCTTTTCGAGGAGGTCGAGGGGGATCGGTTCCGCGTCCCGTCCGGCGCGTTCTTTCAGCCGAACACCTACGCCAGCGCCGCCTTGCGGCGGGAGGCGATCAGGGCGCTCGATTCTCGGGCCGAGGACGCCGTGTTGGAGCTCCACTGCGGAGTCGGCTTCCTGACGGCGGCCCTCTCCCGGCGAGCCCGTGAGGTCGTGGCGGTCGAGGGGGCGCGCGAGGCGATCCTCGCAGCGCGCGAGAATGCGGCCCGCGGCGGGTGGCGCGGCGTACGGTTCGTTCACGGCGAAGTGGCGGCGGTGCTCCCCGATCTGCTGCGTGAGCGCGCCTGGGACGCCCTCCTGCTCGACCCGCCGCGGACCGGCCTGCCGCGCCGCGCCGCGCAGGCGATCGCCTCCTCGCGCGTCCCCCGGCTGGTCTACGTCTCGTGCGATCCGGCGACCCTGGCGAGGGATCTCCGGATCCTGGTCGAGACCGGCGGATTCCGGCTTGTGTCGGTCACCCCGGTCGATCTCTTTCCGCAGACGCACCACGTGGAGTGCGTGGCGCTCGTCGCGCGCGACCCGTTCTGAGGGGCGGCCGGGGCAGAGACGGGCGCGGTCCGATGCGGAGACCCGGGGAGGCTAGCCGGCGGCTCGACGCGAGGACGCGGGAGTCCCGCGGATGCGCAGGGCGCCGAAGGAGCAGAGGTTGAAGAGGGCCGAGTAGCACTCGAGCTCGCCCAGGCGGGCGACGCCGGCGATCTCCGCGAGCGTGCGCGTTCCGTCCGCCAGGGCGAAGACGCTTTTCTCGTCGGCGCTCAGCTCGGGCTTGCTCTTCACCTCGCCGGAGGGGAGCGCGGGCTCCAGGACGACGGCGTCGTCGGGGAAGGTGGCGCGGATCTTCCCCCACTCGTCGAGCCGGTGGATCCCCTCCATGACGATCTTGGTGGTCGACATCGACAAGGTGATCTTCTCCTTGCTCTCCACCTCGCCCTCGGAGAACTCGAAGAAGCCGCTGCGCCAGTGGAACAGGGAGTAGATGATCTCCAGCACCTGCTGCTTCACCGCCCAAAGGAGCTGATCCGCGGTGATGAACCCCATGCGAACCAGGACCTTCCCGTGCCGCGTGGTCTCGTCGATCTTGGAGGCCGAGACGGCGTTCTGCTCGGCCGTGATCATCCCCTTGCGCACGAGGAAGTTCCCCAGGCTGTCGCGGACGGAGTTGGAGCGGGCGAAGACGATCTCCCCCGCTTCCCAGTGGAGCGTCCGGGTCTCGGCTCCTCGCGTCAGGCGCAGCACCCCGGTCTTCTTTCCCATGCCCAGGAGCGTGAAGACGTCGGCCAGCCCGAAGGATCCGAGGTCCCCGCTCAGGACGCTCTTGGAGGGCATCAGGCTCTCCCCGTCGGGCCGGGTCGGGTCGACCGTCGGGGTCGGCCGGGCCCCTGGAGCAGGAGGCGCTGTATCGGCTCCGCGCCCCGTCCGGAATCGACCTTGACAGCCTCCGACCCCCCCCGTACACTTAGCGCGCGCTGGCGGGGGATCTCGCGAAAGGCTCGCTCCCTGAGGGGTTTCGGCGGCAGTGGGGCCGCTCCCGGTCGGGGGCGCCCGTCTTGACTCGGGCTCGGTGGTTCCCTAGAATACGCGGTTCTTTCGGACAGTCTCCCGCGCTCATCGCGGCGGATGTCGTGCCCGGGGATCGGCGGCGGCGTCGGCGCTGCGGAGGTCGTTGTCGAATGATCCATCGATGCGTCGCGCCCGCAGTCATCGCGCTGGTGCTGCTCTCTCTGGGAGGCTGCAGCAAGACGGCCGACACGGCCCCCGCGACCAGGCTCTTCGGGGATCCGCCGATCTTCGAGGGTGCTCCTTCGGTCGATCAACTCGGCGGGCAGACCTCCGTCCTCTGCGACTTCACCGACGCCTTCAACTACAGCCTGCCTCTCGCCCTGAGCTCCAAGGTCCAGGTCGCCGGCACGGTCCTGGTGGGAGGGAGCTACACCCAGTTCTTCCTGAAGGCGCGCGTGACCGACCCGAACCCCGCGCCCTCCAGCGCTTTCCCGACCGACATCCTCTCGGTTTTCGCCAGCTACGTGCAGGGTGACCGGGAGATCACCCTGGTCCTCTTCGACGACGGGGGTGCCCTGCTCGATAGCCACGGCAACATCACCTTCCCCTACGGTCAGACCGCCCAGATTCTCGAGAGCTGCGGCTTTGATTCGAACTGCACGACGACCGCTCCTTGCTGCAAGCAGTGGACCAATATTCCTCTGGGATCCAACGACCCGACCGCCGGGGACGGGAACTACACCCGCGGCTTCGCCCTGGTGAACCTCAACACCAACAACGACCAGGCGACGAAGCTGTTCCAGGACTGCATCGCCCAGAAGAACCATCAGGTTCCCGTCCCCGCGTCTCCGAACACCGTCATAACCTTCAGGTTCGACGCCGTCGATCACGAGGGAAACCTCACGACGGCGCCGATCAAGCCGTTTGTCGTGGCCGGGACCAGCACGTTCGAATGCAGCGGGGATGATTGTCTCTGCTGCTGGCTGCAATACGGTTCGGGGGCGGTCACCGATCTGAACGGCAGATGCCGCGGTCTCCCTGGCCTTTACGGACCGGACGCGCCGGACGGGTTCTGCAACGTCTCGCCCCCGCCGACCTGATCCCGCGCCGTCGGCTGTTCCGCCGATCAGTACGAACCCTCGACGGTTCGGCACCGTTTCGTCTCCGCCCCCTGCGTCGCTACCGATTCCGAAAGCGAAATTTAGCGTCCGGCGGGGTCGGGATCAAGGAAGGGATCCGAGCAGGCGTGCCAGGCGCGCCGCCACGTCCGGCGTGATCGTGCGCGCCTCCAGGGCGAGGCCCGTGGACCGGATCGCCAGCAACCGGTGCAGGCGGCGGAAGTCGGCCGGCTGGGAGCGCAGCGCCTCTCCGTGCAAACGGAGCGTCGCGGCGTCTCCTCTCGAGACGGGGCCCGTCAGGGCCTTGACGGGGCCGAGACGCACGACGTTCTCGACCGTCCCTCGGACCAGCGGGAGGTAGAGGCGGGCCGCCTCGCGGCGGCTCAGGCCGAGACCGCGGGCCGCGTCGAGCCCGAACGACAGGAGCGCCACGAGGTCGTTCGACAGGAGACAGGCGATCAGGTGGTAGAGAGCCTTCGCCTGCCGGGGGATCGTGACCGGGATCCCTCCGAGCCGCAGCACGAGGCGGCGAAGCGCGCGGATCGCCCCGGCGTCGGCCTCGACGGCGAACGGGATCCCCTGGAAGCGCCGCAATCCCCCCCGCGGCTCGGCGATGCTTGCCAGAGGGTGGAGCGAAGCGACGAGGGCCCCCCTCCGCCGGAGCGGCTCGAGAGCGGCCGACGAGAGGGCGCCGCTGGTGTGCGCCACGACGCGGCCGGTCCACGGCAGACCCGATTCGGCCAGCTCGCGCGCGACCGGCACGATCGCCCGATCGGGTGTTGCGATCAGGACCAGGCCGGCGCCGGTGGCCGCCTCGCGGTTCGAGGTCGTCGGCCGTCCGCCCCCGATGAAGGCGACCGCCTGGCGCGCCGAGTGGCGCGTGCGGCAGGAGATCCCGAGAGGCAGGAGCCCCCGGCGCGCCAGCAGGCGTCCGAGCGTCCGCCCGAGCCGCCCGGCGCCCAGGATCGAGAAGGTAGTGCTCTTCACGCGGGCGTCCCCCGGGCGCTTCCACGGCCGGCGGTCAGGTCGCGCAGTGACTCGATGACCCTCTCCAGCTCGGCGGGGCGCGGCGCCTCGAACTCGACCCAGGCACCGGTGCGAGGGTGGTTGAATCCGAGCCGCCGCGCGTGCAGGGCCAGGCCGCCGTAGGCGAGGAGAGCCTCGCGGCTCCCGGGATCGCGCACCGACCCGGCCCGCACACCGCCGTAAATCCGATCCCCGACC
>Ga0137380_10000291_pt1 | contig 35003 bp, 26 predicted proteins | sample SagtaG_17_FD_104809 | JGI IMG/M metagenome (GOLD analysis project Ga0137380, IMG submission 104809) | Vadose zone soil microbial communities from Sagehorn Ranch, Mendocino, California, USA - Sage2_L_100_16 metaG | ecosystem: Environmental > Terrestrial > Soil > Vadose zone | place: USA...
CACGCAAAGCACACCGTGGTGCCTGACTCGGGCCACTACATCCACGTCGATAGGCCCGATCTGATTATCGATTCCGTTCATCGCCTGATGGCGCAAGGCCGGGCTCTTGCATGCGGTTGCTCGGGCTGACGCAAGGTAGACGCCCTGTCGCGGACTTCCTGGTTGCGTGCGCGGCTTCGCGCCTTGCCTCGCAGTCGGCCTCACAGGCGGCGGAGAGTCGCTTCCAGCAGTTCCTCGACGCGGGCCGTCATCCCCTCGGTATCGACGGGAATGCGGTCGGCCACCTGTATCGGAATGAACCGGCTCTGGAAGGCCGGCGCGGCAACAGGCGCGTCGTGGATCCTGGCCGCCATGACGGGCGATCTGCCTGAGCCAGTCATCGGGATCCACGGGCGGTGAAGTGCCCCTCGCCGATGAACACGTCTATGCCGCCCGCCAGCCGGAAGGCGACGGCCCGCTCGTGCAGCGGGTCGATCCGGCCGAACACCCGGTCGCGACCCGCCAGCCGGCGAGTTCCTCGGCGGGCAGCATGTTTCCGCTGCCCGCACCGATGATCACCAGGTCATAGTTGTAAGCGGGCGATGCTTGCTCCCTCCCCCCGGGCAGCGCGCCCGGAGGCGCACCGCCCATGATTACCCTCCTGCGCAGCGACCGCCGCTACTCGGCCAATATAGCGAGGCCGCTCCATGGCGACACCAACTGTGCAGGCCCGCGAAATGCCGTTACGGCCAGCCGGCGCCGGGTGCAGGCCGCTCAGCAGGACACGCGGCTCGGGCGAGGGTGCCGGTGACATCGCACAGGACCCTGGCCGCTCAGCTGTCTCCCCAGGTATTGGTATGCAGCGCGATGTGGTCGTAGCATCCGGGCTGGGGCTTGGGTATGAGCGTGGTCACCGGGCACGCCGTCTTGATCAGCGGAGGCCGCGGGGTCTGCGTGAAGTTGAAGTCGTTGATGAGGTTGCCCAGTTTCGCCGATTTCTCGCGGACGGTGGGGCGCCTGTCCGGGCGGCCGTCGGTGGCCGGGTTGAGCCGGGCGCCGCCCATGAAGTCGTCCTCGATGAACTTCAGGTACGCGTCGGAGGACAGTATCTGGTGGTCGACGAAGCCGCGCTTGGCGTACGGGCTGATGACCAGGCCGGGCACCCGGATCCCGTAGCCCAGGCCATCCACGCGCGGCGGCACCACGTTGTCGTAGAAGCCGCCCCATTCGTCCCAGCTCAGGAAGATCGCGGTGGACTTCCATTCCGGGCCGCGCATGACCGCGTTGATCAGCCGGGTCACGTACGCCTGGCCGGTGCTGACCAGGGCCGGGCCGTGCTCGCTGTCGCGGAAGTCCGGCGCGACCCACGACACCTTCGGCAACGTGCCCGCCTTGGCCTGCTTGTAGAACACCGACAGCGGGCGGAGGCTGCCGAGCTGGCCGTCCTTGTGCACGTCGGTGAAGCCGGGCAGCGGGTTCCAGTGGATCGATACCCCGCCCTGATTGTGGAGGTCCACGGTGACGGCGCCGTGGTCGAGGTAGTAGCTCCAGGACACGTGGTGGCGGTGCAGCAGCCAGGTGATGTCGGTCCAGGCGAACGGCGTCTGCCGGCTCGGCAGCCGCTCCGGCGGCATGTTGGTGCTGTAGCAGCTCATCGGGACGCCGGTGCGCCAGCACTTGGCCGACCACCCGGAGACCTGGTACAGGTGAGCGGGCAGGCTCCACGAGCCAGGGGCCGCGAACATGTGGTCCTGGAGGACGAAGTTCTTCGCGTAGGCCCAGTAGACCGGGATATCCGAGCCGACGTGGTAGCCCATGACGTCCGGATGGCATGGCGCTGGCTTGGGCTTGCACAGCTTCTTCTCGGCCTCGCGGACGAAGCCGTCCATCTTCCCGCCGTCGACGTCGGTCTTGAACGGCTCTTCCGCGTGCGGGTCGTTGCCGTTGCTGTCGTGGTGGTCCACCCACGGCTTGCGGCAGCCCCCGTTGCGCGGGTCGGGCAGGCACACGCCCGGCGGGATGCCGACCGCGCCCTTGAAGGTGCCGAAGTAGGAGTCGAAGGACCGGTTCTCCTGCATGATCACGATGACGTGCTTGATCTTGTGAATTCCCGAGTCGATGGTGAGCGCAGGATCGGATCGCGGGGAGGAGTGCGAGTGCGCTTGCGCGGCCACGCTGGCCGCCATCGCGGCGGCCAGAGCCAGGGCCGATGCCGCTATGACACCGCGGCGAAGTCTCATCCGGTCCCTCCACAGTCCTCGGGTGATCAGGCGCGCCTAGGCCCCGCGCCGCGAGGCCGTCCAGGGCATAAGCAGATAATGCCGTATCAAACGGTCCGTCAGCGGGCGAACGGTCCAGGTGGCGGCAACGGTTCGGTCCCGCCCCGCGTCACATGGTCATGCGGAAGATAGCGCTGGCCGTCACGGCTCTCGCGGTCATCGGATGATCCTGCACGGCGCCGAGCGCCGCCGGCCACGTAGCGGGCTCCGCCCGGCCGCTGGCGGGCCCCGTCGGCCCGCCAGTTCGCCGCCGGGCGCTGGCGAGAGATGCCCGCCGCGCCGACCCCGCTCTGCGGCCCGCTGTCGGCGTGGGACGGGCGAGACCTGGTCGTGGTCGAGCCGGGGCTCCCGACCTGCCTGAGCCAGATGCGGGCATGATCGCCGAGGTCGCCCCGTCGGTCGATCGCGGCGTCGTCTACGCGCTGGCCGACCCGGCGTGACTCACACCAACCCGAACGACATGTACGAGGACGGCCGGGTCGAACTGCTGCGCCTGACTGTGTCACCGTGTCGCTCGTTCACTATTCCGGACGTGCTGGTAGTTCCTGCGCGATTCTTCCCGCTGGCGTTATCGGCGCGAGCCTCGAACAATCCGAGCGCGCGTCATTCGTGAACCCACAGGGTCGGCGATCCGTGATTGGTGCGGGTGCTTTCTGTGCCCAGGCGAATCGAAATTCGGACCAACGGATCGAAAAGCCGAAACTCCGGAAAGTTCCGGAAAGCTCCAAATATTACAAAAAGCTCCGGAAAGCTCCGGAAAATTCCGGAAAACCAGGACAAAGGAGAATCCTTATGACGCGATTTACGATCATCCCAGCGGGCGGAATCCGCCGCGCGTTTTGGACGGTAGCCGCGCTCACGGCCGCGGGAACGCTTGGCGCCACCGCGCTCGGCGCGGCGCCGGCCAGTGCTCACGTGCCCGCGTACCGCCAGATCAACCTTGTCTCCGATCAGCCGGGCAAGGCGGGCCTGACTGACCACGATCTCGTCAACGCGTGGGGTCTTGCCGCGTCACCTGGCACGAACGCCAAGCCGGGGTCACCGCTGTGGGTGGCGGACAACGGCTCGGACAAGGCCACGCTGTACACGGGCGCGACCGCGACGTCGGTGACCAAAGCAGGCCTTGTCGTGCACGTCACCGGAGCCGCGCCGACCGGCCAGGTATTCAACGCCTCGTCGGCCTTCATCGTCCGCGACAAGCAGAAGCACGCCGGGCCGGCTGTGTTCCTGTTCGACACGGAGAACGGCACGATCGACGGGTGGAACCCGGCGGTCGGCGCTAAGGGCGGCGGTATCTCCATGGTGACCGAGGTGGCCCGCGACAACGGCGCCAACGCCGTCTACAAGGGCCTGGCCATCGCTCGGGCGAGTCACGGCCACGTCTTCCTGTACGCGACCAACTTCCGGTCCGGGCGGGTCGAGGCCTACAACCGCGCCTTCAAGCCGGTCGAACTGCCCGGCGGGGTGTTCGTCGACCCCAGGCTGCCGGCCGGCTACGGGCCGTTCGGCATCGCCGAGATCAGAGGGCGGCTGTACGTGACGTTCGCTAAGCAGGACGCCACCCTGCATGACGACGTCGCCGGGCCGGGCAACGGATTCGTCGACGTGTTCACCAACGACGGCGCGTTCGTCCGCCGGCTCGTCACCAGGGCCGCACTGGACTCGCCGTGGGGCCTCGCCCTCGCTCCCGCCGGGTTCGGCCGGTTCAGCGGCGACCTGCTCGTGGGCAACTTCGGCAACGGTCACATCAACGCCTACAACCCGGTGTCCGGTGCGCCGATGGGCCAGCTGCGCCGGCCGAACGGCAAGCCGATCGTCATCGACGGCCTCTGGGGCCTGCGCTTCGGAAACGGGAACGCCGCCAAGACGAACCAGCTGATCTTCTCCGCGGGACCCGATGACGAGTCGCACGGCCTGCTCGGAAAGATAGTCGTCGCACCCTGACGGTGCCGCACGTGCCGGCGGCCCGCCGGGAGCCGGCGGACGGCATCCCGGCGGGCCGCTCGCGTGCTCACTCGGCGTGCAGCCGAGGCGGTGCGCAACCCGGCGCCCAGTCCGCCGGCAGCAGCGCGGCCGCGGCCGCGGCCGCGATCACGGCCGGCTCGGGTCGATCGTCGCCGAAGCAGCGAGAGCGCCGACCTGCGTGCCGGGAGCGCGGCGGGCGCTCTCGTTGAGCCAAAAGATCCGTCCCAGCAGAACCCTGATCACATTACTCACGCCTGTTCTTGGCGGTCGCGCCGCGCCATCCGATGGATGGCACTTCCATCATCAGTTCCCGGATGGATGGCACTTCCATCGGCCTGGAGACGAGTTCGGCGGCGAGCGACGCCGGCCGCCGGGAGCGGCCGCCGGCGGGTATCCCTTCGGACTGGGACGACGGCTGACATACGCTGACACTCGTGGCGCCACTGCGGGAGGCCAGCCGGCTGTGAAGGTTCATGTGCTGCACGAGAACCCGGAGTGGTTCGCGCCGGTGGCGGCGGCGCTCGACGCGGCGGGGGTGCCGCATGAGCAGTGGCTGCTCGGCGACGGCATGTTCGACCTCAGCGCACCGCCGCCGGCCGGGGTGTTCTGGTCCCGGATGAGCGCGTCGTCGCACACGCGCGGCCACCCGCACGCCAAGGACCAGACCCGCGGCGTGCTCAGCTGGCTGGAGTCGCACGGGCGGCGCGTCGTGAATGGCCGGCGGGTGCTCGAGCTGGAGATGAGCAAGGTCGACCAGCTCGTCGCGTTGCAGGCGGCCGGTTTCGACGTGCCGCGCACGGTCGCCGTCGCCGGGTCCGGCGAGCTCGCCGCGGCGGCCAGGAAGCTGCCCGCGCCGTTCATCGGCAAGCACAACCAGGGCGGCAAGGGGCTCGGCGTCCGCCTGTTCGACAGCCACGAGGAGTTCGACGCCTACCTGGCCTCGCCGCAGTACGAGCCTCCGGTCGACGGCATCACCTTGCTTCAGGAGTACCTGCGCGCCGCGGAGCCCAGGATCACCAGGGCCGAGGTCGTGGGCGGCGAGTTCATCTACGCGATCTGCGCCGACACGGCGCTCGGCGGGTTCCAGCTCTGCCCGGCCGACGCCTGCGCGGTGGGCGAAGGGGGCGCGGTCCCGGCTCCGAGCGTGTTCACGCTCCGTGCGGACTTTGTCCACCCGATCACCGGCCGGTACGTCGACTTCGCGCGGCAGCGCGGAATCGAGATCGCGGGCTTCGAGTTCATCGAGACGGCCGACGGCCGGCTCGTGACCTACGACATCAACACCACGACGAACTACAACGCCGGCATCGAGGCCGTGGCCCCCAGGTCGGCGCAGCGGGCCGTGGCCGCCTATCTCGGGCGGCTGCTTGACGAAGAGGCAGGAAAGGCGGCGTGACGCGATGCGCTTTGGCTACTGGATGCCGATCTTCGGTGGCTGGCTGCGCAATGTCCCCGATGAGGGCATGCCGGTCGACTGGCCGTACATCGCCGGCCTGGCGACCGAGAGCGAGCGGCACGGGTTCGACCTGTCGCTCATCGCCGAGCTGAACCTCAACGACATCAAGGGGCACAAGGCCCCGTCAATGGACTGCTGGACGCTCGCGCCCGCGGTGGCGGCGGTGACCAGCCGGCTCGAGCTGATGCTCGCGGTGCGGCCGAACTACCACTCGCCGGCGCTCACGGCCAAGGCGCTGTCCACGCTCGACCTGATCGCCCCCGGCCGGGTCTCGCTCAACGTGGTCTCGTCGTGGTGGAAGGACGAGGCGAGCCAGTACGGCGCGCCGTTCGACGTGCACGACGCCAGGTACGCCAGGACCCAGGAGTGGCTGGAGGTCGTCGGCCGGCTGCTGCGCGAGGACACCGTGTCGCACTCCGGTCCGCTGTACCAGCTGGACGGGACCGTGCTCGAGCCGAAGCCGAGCCGGCCGCCCGTCGTCTACATGGGCGGGGAGTCGCCGAAGGCGAAGCGGGTCATTGCCGCCCAGGCGGACGCTTACGTGATGCACGGCGACGCGCCCGAGGTGATCGCGGCGAAGGTCGCCGAACTGTCCGAGCTCCGCGCCGCGATGGGCCGGCCGCCGCTGGAGTTCGGCGTCTCCGGCTACGTGGTCTGCCGCGACACCGAGGCGCAAGTGGGCGCGGAGCTCGACCGGATACTCAACGTCCGGTCCTCGCCCGAGGCCTACGCCTCCTACAGGGACTTCATCGAGGGGTCGCAGCTCGAGTCGCGGGTCTCGCTCGAGGAGTACAGCGTCTCCAACCGCGGCCTGCGCAGCGGTCTGCTCGGCACCCCCGACCAGATCATCGACCGGATCAGGGCCTATGCCGCGGCCGGGGTTGGGCTGCTGCTGCTCCAGTTCTCGCCGCAGCGGGAGGAGATGGCGCGCTTCGGCGCCGACGTGATCAGCCGGCATCGGTCCGGTCCCGCTGGCGGCTGACCCATCCGATCCGGGTTCAACCCAGGGGACGTTTACGGGGGCGTTTGCGGGATAGTCTGCGACCGACCGTAACGTTATCTGTCAGAAGGTCATGCCAAGGGAGGTCGTCGATGTCCGGTCAGCTTGCCGGAAAAGCGGTCACGGGTGGCCGTGGCCGAGGACCTCGGGGTCGGCTGACGACGTTATACTCCGGGATCCGCCGCTGCCCGATCCCGGGGTGCGGCGATCAGATCGACCCGTCACGCCTGATGTGCCGCCGGCACTGGTACATGGTGCCCAAGGAAATGCGCGACCAGGTGTGGGCCACCTGGCGGTCCGGGCAGGGCGCCTACAGCCGCGAGCACCGGGACGCGGTGCACGGGGCGATCGCGTCGGTCCTGGTGGCTGCCGCGCACGTTTCCGGTCACACCTCCGGGCATGCCGCCGGGCATGCCTCCGGGCTCGCCGCCGTAGGGCGACAGCGCCGGTAACCCCCGAGGATGCGGTCACCGGGTAGTCGGCGCCGCACCGCCGGGCGCCGCACCGCCGGGCGCCCACCGAGCACCCGGAGCTTCCGGAGCGCCCGGAGCGCCGGCCGGAAACCCCCGATACGCTCGGCCCGATGACCCGGAACGCGGCGAGGGGAAGGTACGGATGTCGCTTCTGCTGCCCGAAGCGGACGGGGTCGCGGACTTTGCCGCGAGAACGCTGCCGCAGGCCGACGTGCTCAGGTACGGCGAGGCCCGCGGCGGCCGCCTGGACGAGGTCACGTTCTACTGCCTGCCCTACATGGGCGATGCCGCCAGCATCGCGCTGATCGAGGAGCTTGTTCGGCTGGAGGTCGTGCAGAGCCTGAGCAGCGGGGTAGACGACGTGCTCGGGGCGATGCCGCGGCAGGCGGTGCTCTGCAACGGCCGCGGCCTCGGCCACGAAGAAGGAACCGCCGACCTGGCCGTGACCCTGATCCTGGCTAGCCTGCGGCAGATCCCCTGGTTCGCCGGGCAGCAGGCCGGGCGGACCTGGTCGCACGTGCGGACCGAGTCGCTGGACGGCAAGCGCGTCCTGCTGGTCGGCTACGGCGCGATCGGAGCGGCGATTCAGGCGCGCGTCCTGCCGTTCGGCGCCAGCGTGAGCCGGGTCTCCAGGACTCCGCGGGACGACGTCGCGGGCCTGGCTGAGCTGCCGGCGCTCGCCGCGGCGGCGGACATCGTCGTGGTCTGCATCGCGCTGCATCCGGCTACCGAAGGCCTGGTCAGCCGGGAGGTTCTGGCCGCCTTGCCCGACGGAGCGCTCGTGGTCAATGTCGCACGCGGGCCGGTCGTCGACGCGGCGGCGCTGGCCAGCGAGCTTCGGGCCGGGCGGCTGCGAGCCGCGCTCGACGTGACCGACCCAGAGCCGCTGCCGGCCGGCCGCCCGGAGTGGGGGCTGCCGAACGTGCTGATCACGCCGCACATCGGCGGCGACACCGCCGCGTTCGCCCGGCGGGCTCCCGGGTTCGTCGCGGACCAGGCCGCACGCCACCTGGCCGGCCGCCCGCTGCGCAATGTCGTCAGGTCCGCGCTCGCCTGACCGCCGCGCCGGTCAGGCGGCCCGCATGCGCGCGGTCTCGTCCCTGACCCACAGGCCGACCAGCCCGCGCAGGTGCGCGATGAACTGATCGTGCTCGCTGGCCGGGTAGACCGACCTGACGGTCTGGACCAGCAGGTCGTCGAAGTCGGGCCCGGCCACCCAGTCCAGGGCGAGTTCGTCGAGGTGCGCCAGGCTGCTCGCGCAGAAGTCGTGGTAGCGGTCGGTGGCGAAGTAGGCGTCGGCGAGCACGCGGTACGCCTGCAGTTTGCTCGGATAGGACGCGCCCGCGTCGTCGGCGATCTCGAAGAACCGGTCGGTCTCCAGGTCAAGCTTGGGCCGCCGGCCGGTCACCAGCGCGAAGACACACCACTTCACCAGCGCCTTCATGGCCCAGGGGAAGTAGTAGTGCAGGCTGGTCAGGGCGACGTCGGGACAGGCGTTCGCGTAGTCGATGGGGTAGACCTCGCCGTCTTTCACCAGCGTCTCGCACGAGTTGAACTCCCACCGGAAGAACGCGTTCACCAGCCGCCCGATCGTCACGACCTCCGCGCCGGCGGCGGGCGTCAGGAAGTCGTGGTCGACCGCGTAGCGCAGGTGCATCGGCTGGTCCGGCCGGAACCGCATGACCATCGTCTCGGCGCCGATCGACAGCGACCGCGCGAAGACGTCGTAGTCCTCGATCGCCTTCTGCAGGTGCATGAGCATCTCGCCGCTCGCGTCGTAGGCGGCGTGCAGTTCGGCCGCGTTGCCTATGCGGGACACGCCGCGCCAGGCGCCGCCGTCGTACGGCTTCATGAACAGCGGGTAGCCGATCCGCTCCGCGATGGCGTCGAGGTCGAAGGGCCGGTTGTACCTCGCGGCCGTGTACGCATAGCGTGCGTTGTCCAGCGGGTTCTTGAACGGCACGAGCACCGTGTCCGGCACCTTGAGGCCGAGCCGCATCATCGCGCAGTAGGCCGCGTGCTTCTCCATCGACTGGAACGTGAACGGGCTGTTGAGCAGGTACACGTTGTCCATCAGCGCGACCTTCTTCAGCCACTCCCTCGGGTGGTAGTACCAGTACGCCAGCCGGTCCACGGCCAGGTGGTAGCGCGGGCGGTCACGCAGTCTGAACGGCTCGATGGTGATCCGCTCGCACTCGAAGGAGTGCCTGGTGCCGCCCGCCCCTTTGACCGGTCCGAGGCGTCGCAGCAGCTCATCGAACGCTCTTGGCCAGTCCTCCTCGGTGCCGAGCAGCAACCCGATCGGGTGAGTCGTCACTGTCAAGGGGGCTCCCGTCGTCAGCAGAACCGCGGCATGTGGTGGGGTCCGACCACGACTGCGCGTCATAGCTGTCGACGCAGTACAGCTTCAGCCGCCCGGCGTCGAGCAGGCCGGACACGGCGCCGAGCAGCCGGATGAGGTGCGGGTCGGAGGCGTCGCGCCACGGGGATCGCGGATCCGAGCGAGGCGACAGGCAGGTCGAGCGCCCGGCTGACGCCCGGCTCGTCTGGGGCACCGAGCCAGCCGGGTTCTGTGTAGCAGGGAAATGCACAGACGCTTTTCGGCCCGAACGCACCGGCGACGCGCAATGGGTTGCCAGGGTCGGTCGCCAGCTCGGTGCTGCCATCGCCGTGGCGCAGCTCGAGCAGGTGCTCCATCCTGGTCAGCGGCGGCCGGTCGATGACCAGTTCCCACCCGCGGCCACTGCGGCGGAAGTCGAGCTGGTGGCTCGGGAGGCGCACGTCCTGGCGCAGCCGCACGCCGGCTTGGCGATCACTCGCATATCGTGCCTTCCATGCGCCCCGATGACAATGCCCGCGGCGCGCATGCGCTGGCGCAAGCGGCGGTCGCGTGCGACCGTGTAGGCAGATGCCGGGAGGGACTCGCGGATCCCACGTCTATCTGAGCGAGGCCGCATGGGCCGTGACATTCAGCCGATCAAGATCAGCGGTGAGGACAGGCGGAAGTACCGGGAGAAGCTCAGGCGCTCGCTCGACGTGTTCGACCGGATGCTGCGTGAGCAGGTGTTCGAGGAGACCGCGGCGCTGGTGGGCCAGGAGATCGAGCTGAACCTCGTCGACGAGGACGGCGCGCCGTCCATGCGCAACGCCGACGTGCTCGCCGCGATCGCGAACCCGGCCTGGGCGACCGAGCTCGGGCAGTTCAACATCGAGATCAACGTGCCGCCGCGGCGGCTCGACGGTGACGCGTTCGCCACCTTGGAGCAGGAGGTGCGCGCCGACCTCGACGCGGCCGACGCGAAGGCTCGCGGCAGCGGCAGTCACCTCGTGATGATCGGCATCCTGCCGACGCTGCGGCAGGAGGACGTGCAGGCGGGCAACCTGTCGGCCAACGCGCGCTACCTGGTCATGAACGAGCAGATCTTCGCCGCGCGGGGCGAAGATATCAGGATCGCGATCGACGGCGCCGAGCGGCTGCTCACGCACGCGGACAGCATCACCCCCGAGGCCGCCTGCACGAGCGTGCAGCTGCATCTCCAGGTCAGCCCCGATGCCTTCGCGAGCTACTGGAACGCCGCTCAGGCTATCTGCGGCGTGCAGGTCGCACTCGCCGCCAACTCTCCGTTCCTGTTCGGCCGTCAGCTCTGGCACGAGACCAGGATCACGCTGTTCGAGCAGGCCACGGACACGCGACCGGAGGAGCTTAAGCAGCAGGGCGTGCGGCCCAGGGTATGGTTCGGCGAGCGCTGGATCACGTCGGTGTTCGACCTGTTCGAGGAGAACATCAGGTACTTTCCCGCGCTGCTGCCGATCTGCGAGGACGAGGACCCGCTGGCGGCGATCCAGAGCGGTGCCAGCCCCGCCCTGGGCGAGATGAGCCTGCACAACGGGACGATCTACCGCTGGAACCGCCCGGTCTACGCTGCCGTCGACGGCCGGCCGCACCTGCGGGTGGAGAACCGCGTGCTCCCGGCCGGCCCCTCGGTCGCGGACACGATGGCGAACGCGGCGTTCTACTACGGTCTGGTTCGCGCGCTGGCCGAGGCGCAGCGCCCGATCTGGACGCAGATGTCGTTCGCGACCGCCGCCGAGAACCTGCACGCGGCGGCCAGGCACGGCATGGACGCGCACCTGTACTGGCCGGGCGTGGGCGAGGCGCCCGTGGCGGAACTGGTGCTCCGCCGGCTACTGCCGCTGGCCCGCAGCGGGCTCAGGCGCTGGGGAGTCGGCCCGGCGCACGCCGACCGCCTGCTCGGCATCATCGAGCAACGCTGCCTGACCGGCCGGACCGGCGCCGCCTGGCAGGTAGCCACGGCCGACGCGCTCGCCACGCAGACCGGGGGCGACCGCCCGGAGGCGCTGCGGCTGATGACCAAGACCTACATCGAGCACATGCACACCAATCAGCCCGTCCACACGTGGCCGGAGGGCATCTAGTCAGCCGGCGGCCCGAGCACCCCGAGCGGGCTCGGCGCTGAGAACTTGATCTGGAAGATCAGTTTCCCTGCGGCGTCGTGCTCGATCCCGGCGGCCTGGGGCCGGTATATGCCCGCCTGCACGTCCATTTGCCTGAGCAGGAACCGAAGGTAGTCAGACCTGGGCAAGCCGGAGGCGGCATCGTTGTCCGCCAGATCGGTTATCCGGAGCGGGATGCCGCCGCTCGTCCCGCGGAAGACGGTGCCGAAGTCCAGGATGTCGATCGGATGCAGCGAGGCGAGCGCCGTGAGCACCACGACCAGCCGGGCATCGACCTGCCCGCTCTCCAGCTGTCTCCTGGCCATAGCCGACGCCGCGACCCGCTGGCTGGCCAGCAGCCCGGCTCCGCCGGTTCTCCGCAGCCTCAGGTCCGCCTTCAGGGCGGCCTCGTAGGAGGCGGCTCCTTGCGGAGCCACTACCCGGACGCTGATGGCGCCGCTGCCCGCACCGAAACTGGCCAGGACGGCCGGCGCCCAGTCAGTGCCGAGGCTGCTGCCGAACCGGCGCTGGACCGCCGGTGTCACGACCACGACCTGCGCATGCAGCGGATACGGCGAGTCTGGCCTGATCAACTGCAGGTGGCGGCCGGGGAACCCGTGAGCCGTGAGCGCGTCGCACATGGCCTGGTCACAGGCTACCAACGCGGCGTGACTGACCTGCCCGGCGACCCAGGTAGCGGCGAGGCTGGCCGTCCCGGCGGACTGGCTGGGCGCGTGCGGCGGCCCCGACTGGCGATTGCCGTGCGGTTCCGCGCCTGACGTGGGGGAAAACAGGACGACCGCGACGGTTCCGGCGGCAGCCAGGATTACTGCCAGCGCGGCCGCTCCAGCCACTTGCGGCCCGCGGCCGCGGGCCTTGCGGGTGGTGGGCCGCCGCGGCGCCTGGACCGGGGCGAACACGCCCGTGAACGACTGACCGGCTTGGACCGGCGGCACCGTCTGTGCGGGCGGCACCGTCTGTGCGGGCGGCACCGTCTGTGCGGGCGGCACCGCCTGTGCGGGCGGCACGGTCTGTGCCGGCGGTTTCTGGGCCGGCGGCGCTGCCTGGACAGGCGGCCAGATCTGGACCGGCAGCCGATTTTCGCGGTCGGGCTCGGTTTCGCGGTAAGTGCGCGCTGTGCAGTCGGAGCGCCCGGCGTGGTCCGGGCTGACCGCGCCGGCTTTGCCAGCCTGGTCGCCCGGCTCGTCGGCGCGAGCAGGCGCATCGGGCAGCGACGGCTGCGCCACACCCGTGGCCTGCCGGGCACCATCCGGTGCCCCGCCGCGCTCAGCCGCCCGCTGACTGGCTTCGCCCGGCGCCTTGGCCTTCGCCGCCGACGCGACCTGCAGCTTCGGCAGAGGCTCAGTGATCGGCTCCGGGCCGTCTGCCGGCCTGGTCGTCGGCTCCTGGTCCGCGACCGTCGTCCCCGTTCGCGTCCCGGTTGTGCCGGCCCACTTCCCGTTCGGGCCGGCCCGCGCGCCTGCGCCGTCCGCGTCTGCGGCCTGATCGGCCTGCTCGCCTTGGGTAGGCCGGGCGGCATCGACCGCAGCCTGCATCAACTTCAGTAGAGCCTCGGGCAGTACCGGGCGTGCAGAGGATCCTGGACCGCTTCGAGCGGCACCTGGTACCCGTCTGGTGAGAGGCGGCGTCGGGCCGTCATCGGCCATCCGACTCACCCCCGGATTCCGTGCGGCTCAATATCTTGACCTGAAGTCCCTCCCTGGACGACCAGGGGAGCACAAGATGCACCGTTATTCAAGCAGTATGACTACTTGTCATGAACTCGATGCGGTGTGCATCGCACAGATAGGGGCGAAGTATGGCAAGGGCCGACACAAGGCCCGACAGTCGTCCTGCCATTGGGTCAGGCTCCGTCGGCAACACTATGGAACTATCGTTCGGAAAATACTCAAACAACCATCCTCCGTGCCCTCGCGACCTCGCGACCAGTACATTTCGGTATGCGGGAGCGCCGTATGGGGCTGAGTGTCGCCAAATCCCGGTGCCCCAGCACAAGTTCATGGGCTGCGCGGGGGCGGCACAGTTAAAGGGCAGGCCCTGGCGCTCCCCCGACCGTGGGGAGGTGCGCTCCGTGGAGGACGGCATATCGGCGCCTCGCTCAGCCGAGGTCGGCACGCTCGATGTCGCCGCGACCGCCGCTCGATCGGGGTCACACCGCCAGGTCTGGGACAGCCGCTGGCGTATGCCGGCAGCGCTGCCGCTCTTTGCGGTGCTTGCCTTGAAGGCCGGACTCTCGGCCAGGCTGCTCCGGGCCGACACGGCCTTTCAGGACGAGGCCCTGTACCTGTGGGCCGGCCATCGCGAGTTGGCGAGCCTGCTGCATGGACGCCGATTCCTCCCTTTCCGGCCTACTTCTCTGGCGCGCCGGTCATCTACCCGCCGCTCGGCGCCTTAATAGACAGCGTGGGCGGTTTGGCTGGTGCCAGGAGCGGGCTGGGCTTACCCGTACGTGCTCGACGACGGTGCCGATCCGGATGCCCGGGCGCTGGCGACCGAACTTGGCTTCGGCTATGTCATCAGGAACGATTGCAGCGAGCATATGAAGTCGGGGAACCTCAGGCACGCCTTCGCTAACACGCGCAGCGAGTTCTTCGTCATCTTCGATGCCGACTTCGCTCCCCGGCCCGATTTCCTCGCCGAGACGCTGCCTCATTTCCAGGACCCGGATCTGGCCATAGTCCAGACGCCGCAGTTCTTCCGCACCGACCGGCGGCAGACCTGGGTGGAGAGCGCTGCCGGGGCGATCCAGGAGCTGTTCTACCGCGCGATCCAAGTCGGCCGCGACCGGCTCGGCGCCTCCATCTGCGTCGGAACCTGCGCTGTGTACCGCAGGCGCGCGCTTGAGCCGCAAGGCGGAACGACCCTCATCCCGCACGCCGAGGATGTGCATACCGGGCTGGACGTCCGCCGGGCAGGCCGGAGTCTGATCTACCTGCCAATCGTACTCGCGACGGGCATGTGCCCGACCGGGCTGAACGCCTTCATCCGTCAGCAATACCGCTGGTGCACCGGATCGACCAGCACCATGCTCACGTCGCGGCTGTGGACCGTGTCGATGACGAAGCGGGCGCTCATGAGGTATGTGTCCGGCTTCTGCTACTACCTCTTCACCGCCATGTCGGTATTCTTCGTACCGCTGATCCCCATCACCCTGCTGGTGTTCAGGCCGTGGAGCATCACCCCGCTGAACTCGGGACTGATCGTCGTGTCCATGTTCGCGAGCATGACCGTGCTGCCGCTCTGGCACCGGGCGAGCTACGACCTGCGCAAGACCTTGCCGCTGTCGCTTGTGCGGGCGTGGGCGCACGCACTGGCCATCTGGGACTATCTCCGCGGCAGGACGATGACCTGGGAGGCGACCGGCGCTGGGGTGAATCCGGTGCGCCGGTTCTGGTGGGGCGTGCGGCTATGGAACCTGACCGCGGTCGCGGCCTGGCTTGGCCTGGTCGCCTGGAGAACTATCTCCTACCCCCGTCCCGGTTCATGATCGTCACGATCTGTGGCCTACTCAATGCCGCCATCGTCCTGCGGGTCGTCTTCCCTGGGAAGAGCGCGATACGACCAGTCAGCAGCCAATGTCGCAGCCGTCGGGTAACAGCAGTCGTTTCCGCCCCCTCGCAGGGTGAGGGAATCAGGCGCCCGTGCACTCAGGCGGGCGCGTGGTCATCTCCTGCCTGCCCGTCCGATGTCCTACCTTGGGGCCTGCGCGCACGGCGTACCCGGCAGCTACACGCCGATTGAGAACTTCGCGACCGCTGCGGGAAATCGCCAACGGCGGTTACGATGCCTACCTCGGCTCATACGCCAAAGCCGTTGCCAGCTTCGGCAGACAGACGGGCCCCGGCGTCATCATCGGGTTCGCCCGCGAACCGAACGGTTCGTGGTATCCACCGGGCGGCTATCGCGGCATTGCACCATGCGGCCATGACCACCGCCGCGGGGCGCTGACCAGCGGGCTCAGTCCAAGGCACCCACTCCCGCGCTGGTCGTGGCGAAATCCGCTGGCGCCGAGGTAAAAGAGCATATGCCCACTAACGTCCACACCTGGCCGGAGAGCGTCCAGGATGCGCGCCTTAAGGAACTCGGGGGACAAGCGCCAGGGGGCTCGGTGCCGCGGACCGGATCGCGCGGGCCCGCGGCCGGCATCTCCTGCGGTGCGCCTCGCCCGGCAAGCTCGGCCTCGCTGGCCTCAGCCGCGCGCTCGGCTTCCACGGCGGCCTGCATCCGCCGCAGCAACGCGTCGGGCAGCACCGGGCGGGCAGGCCGGCCTGGGCCGCTTCCTGACGCTCCAGGTACCCGACGGGCGAGCGGCGGTGTTTGCCTGGCATCGGTCATTGGCTCACCCTCCCAGTCGCGCGAAGTTCAGGTTCGCTGCCACTGAAGGTCACTGCCTAGACGAGCAGAGCAGCACAGGATCGGCCGTCATTCAAGCACTATCACGAGCGCTATCACTTACTGTCAGGACTCAAAACGACCCACGATATTTTGCCCGATCGTGGCAAGCCCGTCAGCTGCTTGCCGTTCCCGCTCACGCTCGCCGTCTCCGGTCAACCGGACGCGCGCGACACGGCCGTCGGCGGGGTCTGGCATCCGGCGCAGGAGCCCGGCCGCCCTCGGCCCGGCCGCCTCGGCCCGACCCCGCGGCCCCGTGCGCGCGAGGCCACCATGGTGTCCTGCAGCCGGGCATGGTCCAGGCCATCGGTGAGGACGTTGACGAAGCCGACCAGGTCGGTGCCGTCCCTGGCGACCACCCAGCCGAGGCTGTGCCTGGCGGTGAGCGCGGTCCAGTTCCACTCGGACTCGCCGAAGACCCTGGTGCCGAACGCGTCCGCGTGCAGGCGTTGGTGAAGGCGCCGCGCCACCCGAACTCGGTCGTCACAGCCCGACCCTATGACGTGGGCCACGCGCCGGACCGGAACTTGCGCAGTCGGCTACAGGCCGGCGGGGAACGTGATGCTCTCCGGAGCGATCAGCGGCTTGCCGACCTCGAGCTGGATCTGGGCGTGCGCGATGAGCGGGATGTCGCGCGGGTTCGCCTCGTACAGCTTGCCGTTGTAGATCGCGACGACGTGGCCACCGACGGGGCCGAGTACCGACGGCCCGAGCGGCTGCCCCCACTCGTCGAAGAAGTCGCCCAGCGTGAAGGCGCGGTGCCTGGGTGCCTCGACGTGGATGATGCCGTCCGACGCGTGTGTGTGCAGCCAGTACAGGCAGGTCTCGCCCTGCGCGGCGGAGTTCACCACGCGCGAGCCAGGGATCCCGACGCCGGCCGGGACCTGCCGCTGAGCTCCGTTGACGAAGATGACCAGATGCGAGTGGATGTGGAGGGCCAGCTGCTCGGATGTCTGGCAGCGGATCCCGTCTACCGCGCGCCCGGTCGCGGCCGAGCTCGTCCCGGCCAGCGGCGTGCCGTCCGGGATCGGGACGCCCTCGAAGCCGTTCGCGCCCGGGCTCGGCGCCGGCCGCAGGTTGCCGAGCGTGCTCAGCGGGCCGAGCTTGAGCACCGGATGGCTGCCCGTCGTCCCCGACTTTCCGCCCTTTACCGCGAACACGATCGCTACCGCAGCGACGATCGCCAGGACCGCGGCGCCGATCCCGGTGAAAAGCCTGCGCTGCCGGGCTTGCCGCGCCTCCCTGGCCCGCATCTCCGCGACCTTCGCCCTGGCAATCTCGCGATTCCTGCTCGGCTTGGACACCTGCCTCTTTCCTCCCTGCCAGGACCGGCCGCTGCCTAGCCGGCCGTCCGCAACCCGAGCCTATTGGACAGTAGGACCACGGAATTCCGCCGCACCCAGTTCGATTCGGGACCAGCAGGCCTCGTCGGCATCGCGGCGCCCGGCTCGCGTGGTAGCAGGATCGGTGCCGTGCGTGATCGCGCGCCGGACCCGGGATCAACGATCACATGCCGCCGATACCCGCGCAGCCGGCGTGCGCGTCACGACCGAATGTAACTGACAGTAACTGAGCAAACTCGATAAGTTATGGCCGCGATGCCGGCGGCCTGACAGCAGCGGCGACCGGGTCCGCCGCCGCCGCGGAATCCATCCGGCTGCATGGCCGGCCGCGATACCGATCGGCCGCAGATACCTTGGCTCGTCGCCGGCCGACCTGCACGGTCTGTCCGCCCCGTCTGGTCCGGCCGGGCTTCCCGCCCTGCCGGGCACGGCTGGCCCCGACTCGCGGCGCCCGTCCCGGCGCGCTCTGCTCCGCGGCGCCGCCGGCGTCGGCGCTGCCTCGGCCGCTATGACGGCGCTGGCCGGGCTTGGCAGGTCCGCGCTCGCCGCCAGGGAAAAGACCGACGGGCGCGCGGACCGCGGGGCCGACGCTCAGGACAAGTCCGCCCGGCACGCCGACGGCGGGGCCGGCGCCCAGGCCGCCGCCGAGCACACCGAGCACGCCGAGCAGCTCGTCATCCATGTCAAGGACGCGAAGACGAGCCGCATCGACGTTTTCCGCGGCACCAGCCTGACCCGGTTGCACGACCCCGAGCTGGCCGCGCGCCTGGTCCTGGCCAGCCGTCAGTGATCTCGCCCGTACCCAGCCGCCTGAGTCTTGTGAGGAAATAATGTCATCGCATCGCGAGGCACCGGAGATCGCCAAGGATCCCGTCGCCGATAGCACCGATCTTTACGCGTTTGTCAGCCCGGACCGTCCTCGCACGGTCACCCTGATCGCGAACTACATCCCGCTCCAGGAGCCGGCCGGCGGGCCGAATTTCTATGAGTTCGGCAATGACGTGCTGTACGAGATTCATATCGACAACGACGGCGACGGCTTTCCGGAGATCTCGTACCAGTTCCGCTTCCATACCAAGCTGACGACGCCGGAGAGCTTTCTCTACAACACCGGCCCGATCACCTCGCTCACTGACCCGAACTGGAACAGCAAGCAGTTCTACAGCGTCACCAGGGTCGACCGGCACGGCTCCCGCGTACTCGGCAGCAACCTTGCCTGCCCGCCTTGCAACGTGGGAATCCTGTCCACTCCGCACTACGAGGCCAGGCTGGGCAGGAAGGCAGTGCACTCGCTCGGCAACGGGATCAGTGTGTTCGCCGGGCAGCGTGCCGAGGAGTTCTACGTGGACCTCGGTTCGATCTTCGACCTCGCCAACCTGCGCCCGTTCCAGCAGGCGAACGTGTTCGGCAAGCTGGCGGGCCTGGTCAGCCAGCCTGGCGTGAACGCGACCAACAGGCTGAACGTGCACTCGGTCGCGATCCAGGTTCCGACTAACCAGCTGGTACGGGCCGGCCGCCCGACGATCGGGGTGTGGACGACCGCCAGCAGGCCCCGGGTCATGATCGCCGCGGAAGACGGGGACGCCGGGCTGCACAGCGGTCCGTTCGGGCAGGTCTCGAGGCTGGGCAACCCGCTGATCAACGAGGTCATCATCGCGCTGGCCAGCAAGGACAGATGGAACAGGCAGGAGCCGGCACACGACAAGCAGTTCGCGCACTACTACGCGCATCCCGAGCTCGCCGGGCTGCTGCCCGTCCTGTACCCGGGGGTCTTCCCGCACCTCGCAGCGCTCGGCAAGTCCGGCAAGGCGCGGGCCGACATCGAGGCGATCCTGCTGACCGGGATCGGTAAGGGCATCGTCCCTGGTTTCACCAACTTCACCGGCCCGGTGCGGTCCGACATGCTCAGGCTCAACACGTCCATACCGCCCACTCCGGCGAGCTCGGTCAACATTCTCGGAGTGCTCGGGGGGGATCTCGCCGGGTTCCCGAACGGCCGCAGGATCGTCGACGACGTCGTCACCATCGAGTTGCGCGCTCTGGCTGGCTTGACCTACCCGCTGATCGATCCGAGCTACCAGGTGGACCCGACCGTCAAGGTGCTCAGCGACGGCCTGACCAACAGCAGCGTGGCCAACCGGCCGCTGGACAGGTTCCCTTACATGGGCATCCCGTACAGCGGCTACCGCAACCCCTCGTGACCGGGGCCGGCGATGAAGCCGAGATCGGGTCGGCGGAGGCCAGCCCGCCCGAGGTGGCCACGGCCACGGCCCCGTCGGCCGGCGGCAACGTCGTGCTCGAGCTCGGGCCGGGAGTCGGCGCGCTCGTGCTGTACGCGCCCGCCGGTCTCGAGGGGGCAGAGATCGAGATCGGCCCGGCCGGGGATCGGCGGGATGGCCAGGCGGCCCGGCGGACGCATGCCACGGTCAGGAGGCGCCAGACCGCTGGCTCGGCCAGCTACGCGGCCGTGTACCAGGGCCTGGCCGCTGGCAGCTACGTCATCTGGAGCGGCCCGGACACGCCTGCCGGAACTGTGGCGATCCGCGGCGGCCGCGCGACGAGCTGGCACTGGCCCGCCGCCTGACCGCCGGGCTCAGCGGGTGCTGGCGCGTGCTGGCCGGCCCGGCCGACGGGCTCAGCGGGTGCTGGCCGCCAGCGCCCGCCGGTCCGGCGCGCGGTGCGGGCGGGGTCGTCGCCGAGCAGGCGGGTCCGGCGGCCCTGATCAAGACCACGGCCCATGTTCGCAGCGGCTTCCACGCCTCGGCGAGCTCGGTGAACCTGGCCGCGGACGCCGGTTCTGGCAGGTCGTAGAGCCGGGCCGCCAGGGCGAGCGCCCGCGGCTCGGCGGCCGGCAGCACGTCGGTGAACCCGGTGCCCCTGATCACGATCAGCGAGCTGTAGAACGGCCCGATGCCCTTGATCTGGTGGAACTCGGCCATCGCAGCCTCAGGTCCGAGCGCGAGCAAGCGATCGCGGGCCAGGTGATCCTGGCTTTTCAAGCCGACCTGTTCTGGGGACATTGGATTTAGCTAGGCATTTCCTAACCTGATCGTTAGGGTCCCGGGGGGTCACGTGCTGAGCTGGCTACTTGGCGTGAGCGTGCGATTTCGCGTCCTGCTGGTAGCGGCTGCAGCCGGGATCATGATCGTGGGCATCGCACGGCTGCCGCAGATGCACGCGGACGTCCTGCCGGAGACCTCGCCGACGGTGGTCGAGGTCCAGACGGAGGCGCTCGGACTGTCGGCTGCCGAGGTCGAGTCGCTGGTGACGGTGCCGCTGGAGAAGAACCTGCTCGAAGGCGTGCTGAATGTTACTAATGTGACATCAGATTCGATACCCGGACTATCTGCCATAGACCTGCATTTCGCCCCGGGGACGAATCTCTACCAGGCCCGCCAGCAGGTGCAGGAGCGTCTCACCGGGGCATTCGTGCTGCCGAACGTCTCCAAGCCGCCGGTGATGCTGCAGCCGGTGTCTACGACCGGCAACGTCATGATCGTCGGGCTGACTTCCGCCAGGCTGAGCCAGGTCGACCTGTCCGTCCTGGCCCGCTGGACGATAGTCCCGCGCCTGCTCGGGGTGGCAGGAGTCGCGAACGTGTCCACGTTCGGCCAGGCCGACCGGCAGCTCCAGGTGCTCGTGAACCCCTCGGTCCTGGCCGGCCATCACATCCCGCTGGCGCAGGTCATCGCGTCGGTCGGCAACTCCCAGCTGGTGTCGCCGCTGAGCTTCCTCGCCGGGTCCACGCCCGGCACCGGCGGGATTCTGGAAGGCCCGAACCAGCGGCTGACGATCAGGCACATCCTGCCGTTCGGGTCGCCGGCCAACCTGGCGCAGGTGCCCGTCGCCGAAGGCAACGGCAAGCCCATGCAACTCGGCGACCTGGCCCATGTTGTGCAGGGTCACCAGCCGCTCGTAGGTGACGCCCTGGTCGGGACCGGTCCTGGTCTGCTGCTCGTGGTGCAGAAGCTGCCGTCGGCGAGCGTGCCCGCGGTCACCAGGGGCATCGACCGGGCGCTGGCCGGGCTCCGGCCGGGCCTGCCTGGCGTGCACTTCGGCACCTCGCTGTTCCGCCCCGCCAGCTACGTTGCCGCCGCCGCGGGCAACGTCAGGCTGGCGCTGATCGCCGGCGGCCTGCTGGCCGTTCTCGCGCTGGTCGCGCTGCTGCTGAACCTGCGGCTGGCCGCGGTCAGCCTGCTGACGATGGCACTCTCGCTGCTCGCCGGGCTCGGTGTGCTCCAGGCGCTCGGCTACAGCTTCAGTGCCCTGGTCCTGCTCGGCCTGCTGCTGGCGCTCGCGCTGGTGGTCGACGACGCGGTGCGGGCGGCCAGCGGCGTCATGGCCGAGCTTGGCACCGGGGATGGCGACGGCGATCCGCCGTCCGCGGCGGCGGTCGTGCTGGCCGGCTACCGCGACTTCACCGGCCCGCTCGCCGGAGCATCGGTCGCGGCGCTGGTCTGCGTCGCGCCGCTGCTGTTCGCTACCGGGCTGACGGCCGACTTCCTGCGCCCGGCGGCGGCGGCCTTCGCCGTGGCCGTGCTCACGTCGATGCTGGTCGCGGTCACCGCTGGACCGGCGCTGGCGGCCGTGCTGTTCGCGACCGGGCGCCGTCGGCCGCGGGGGACCGCCGTGGCCGGGCGGATCGCGGCGGGCTGTGCGGCCGTGCTCAGGCAGGCGCTGAACCTGCGCGCCTGGGGGCTCGCGGCCGCGTGCGCGGTCGGCCTGGCCGGCCTGGCCCTGGTCGTGCCGCGGCTGCATCCCGCCGCGCCGTCGTTCGCCGACCGCGACCTGGTCGTCCGCTGGACCGGTCCGCCCGGGATGTCGCTGTCCGAGCTGACTCGCGTTACCGCGCGGACCGACCGTGCGCTGCTCGCGCTGCCCGGCGTGCAGGACGTCGGCGCCACGCTCGGCCGTGCGGTGACCTCCGACCAGCTTGCCAACACCAACTCGGGCCAGATCTGGGTCACGGTCAGGCCGGGCGCCGACTACGGCGCGACGGTGGCGGCCGTCCGGGCGGTCGTGGACGGCACGCCCGGCATGCGGGCGGGCGTCGGCACCTACGAGAACGCCAGCCTGCGCGGCGCACTGGCCGCCCCGCCGCACGACCTCGTCGTCCGCGTGTACGGCCCCGACCTGGACCGGCTGACCAGGCTGGCGGGCCAGGTGCGGGCCGCGATATCCGGCGTCCCGGGCGTGCGCGCCTCGCATGTCCAGATGCCGGCCCGCCAGCCCCAGATCAATGTCGAGGTGAACCTGCTCCAGGCCAAGCTGCACGGCCTGACCCCAGGCGAGATCCGGCGCGAGGCGGCGACCCTGCTGCTCGGCCTGACGGTCGGTAACTTCTTCCAGAACGACAAGGTCTTCGACGTGACCGTTCGGGCACAGCCCGCCGACCGCGCCAACCTGACCAGCCTCGAGAACATGCTGATCGACGCGGGCAACGGCGGCCACGTACGGCTGGGTGACGTCGCGAAGATAACCGTCGCGCCAGAGCCTGAAGACATCAAGCACCAGGCGATGTTGCCGTACCTCGACGTGACCGCCCCGATCACTGGCGGTGACCCCGGCGCGGTGCGGGCCGCCGTGGCCGGCAAGCTGGCGGGCATCAGGTTCCCGCTCGAGTACCACGCCGAGATCGTGGGCACCGGCACCGGCGGAATCTCCAGGACTCTGTTCGTCAGCTACCTGGTCGCCGCCCTGCTCGGCCTGCTGCTCATCATCCAGGCGGTGCTCAGAAGCTGGCGGCTGGCCCTGATCGCGCTCGCGGCCCTGATACCGCCGGCCGCCGTCGCGGCGCTCGTGGCGTTCGGCCTCGGGGCGACCTCGCTTGACGCGGCCGCCGGCGTCCTCGGCGTGCTCGTGATCGCGCTGCGCCAGGCCATCTCGGTCGCCAGCCGGATTCGCGACCGGCACTGCGGCGGCCGCGGCGGGCTGACCGCGGGGACGCTCGTGACCAGCACCGGCGAGTGCGCCGCACCGCTGATCACCTCCGCGGTGGTCACGGCCTGCATCCTGGCGCCCTTCATCGTCCTGGGCGACACCGCGGGGACCGAACTCGTGCACGCCGCCGCCATCGTGATCGTCTGCGGCCTCGTGGTCGCCGTGGCGGTGAACCTGCTGCTGCTCCCCGCCGCCTGCCTGGCCGCCGGCCCGCCGGCCGAGGTTCCCTCGGCCGGCGAGGAAACGGACGTCCTCGAGCTGGCGTGGGCGCAGCCGCCGGCCGGGAGGCAAGCGTAGGAGGGACGGTCGGTTCCCATGACCCGCAAACAACTCGTGGCGGCACTGGCCGTCGCGGCGATCGGTTCCGGTTGCCTGGCCGGCTGCGCCAGGTCGCATGCCGCAGCGGGACGCCAGAGACCGCCGGCCAGGATGGAGCAGACCGGGCACACCCGCAGCGTGGTGCTGACACCGCTCGGGGCGCGGGGAATCGGCATCAAGACCGCGCCGTCAGCGGCCACCGGCAAGACCGTCGTGATGCCGTTCGGCGCTTTGCTGTACGAGCCGGACGGCCGCGCCGTCGCCTACGTCAAGACGGCGCCCCTGACCTTCACCAGGTACTTCCTCACCGTCCTGCACATCAGTGGCGACGAGGTCTTTGTTACGCAAGGCCTGACAGCCGGCCAGCAGGTCGTCACGGTCGGTGCCGAGGAACTACTCGGCGTGCAGAACGGCGTCGGGGTCAAGACGTGAGACAGCCGGCGGGCACGGCGCGGGCGAGTGGCGGGGGAGGTGAGCTGTGCGCTGGATCGTCGCGACCAGCCTGAAGTTCCGGTATCTGGTCATCGGCTTCGCCGCCGCGGCGATGTTCTTCGGCGTCCAGACGCTCGGGCACCAGAAGATCGACGTGTTCCCCGAGTTCGCGCCGGTCTCGGTCGAGATCCAGACGGCGTGTCTCGGCCTGTCGCCGACCGAGGTGGAGTCCCTGACCACCGTGCCGCTCGAGGCGGCGCTGCAGGGCGTTCCCGGGGTATACGACATCCGTTCGGACTCCGAGCCGCAGCTGTCGGCGATCTTCCTGTACTTCCGCCAAGGCACGTACTACCTGCATGCCCGCCAGCTCGTCCAGGAGCGCCTGCAGACCACCTCTCCCACGCTGCCGACCTGGTGCGACCCTCCGCAGATGTACCCGATCGTGTCCGCGACCAGCCGCGTCATGCAGATCGGGCTCACCTCGAGCACCGTCTCGCCGGTCGACCTGTCGACGATCGCGCAGTGGACGATCCGCCCGCGGCTGATGAACGTGCCGGGCGTCGCCAACGTGGCGATCTGGGGCGAGCGCCAGAAGCAGGTCATGGTCGAGGCCGACCCGGCGGCGATGGCGGCGCACAAGATCACCCTCGACCAGCTGTTGTCGACCACGGCCGACTCCGTCGATACCGGCGAGCTGAAATACACCAACGGCGCGGCGGTCGGATCCCTCGGCTTCGTCCAGAGCCGGGCCGAGCGCCTGTACGTGCGGAGCATCCAGCCGATCCAGACTCCCGGCGCGATGGGCGGCGTGCCGATCGCCGACCGGACCAGCGGGATCGTGCGCCTGCGTCAGGCGGCGCACGTCGGCTGGGGGTATCCGCCGCTGGTCGGCGATGCCGTGATCGACGGCGGGCCGGGTCTGATGCTCGTCATCGAGAAGTTCCCAGGGGCGAACACGCTCCAGGTCACCGCCGGGGTCACGAAGGCGCTGGCCGCCCTGTCGCCCGGGTTGTCCGGCATCAAGGTTGACACGCACATCTTCCGCCAGGCCACCTTCATCGAACTGGCCATCCACAACCTCGGGCTGTCGGTGCTGCTCGGCTGCATCCTCGTGGTCTTCGTGTTGTTCGCGTTCCTGTTCCAGTGGCGGGCAGCCTTCGTCAGCCTGCTGGCGATCCCGCTGTCGCTGGCGGCCGCGGCGATCGTCTTCGACGCGACCGGCGCGACGATCAACACGATGATCCTCGCGGGGTTCGCCGTGTCCGTCGGCGTCGTGGTGGACGACGCGATCATCGACATGGAGAACATCACCAGGCGGCTGCGCGCCTGGCGGGCCGGCGGGCGGCGGATCACCCCGCTGCACCTGGTGCTGGCGGCGTCGCTTGAGGTCCGCATCGCGATCTTCTATGCGACCCTGATCAACATCGTCGCCGTGATCCCGGTCATGATCGTGGGCGGCCTGACCGGCGCGTTCTTCGAGCCGCTCGCGCTCGCTTACGGCCTGGCGGTCCTTGCCTCGATGGTGGTCGCGCTGACCGTCACGCCGGCGCTCGCGCTGGTCCTGCTGGCCAGGGCCAGGCTCTGTCCTGGTGACCCGCCGCTGATGCGGGTTCTCAAGCGCGGCTACGCGGCGCTGCTCGCGCCGCTGCTGAAGGCGCCGAAGTGGTCGTTCCTGGCCGCGGTCGTCGCCATCGCGGCGGGCGTCGTGCTGTACCCGAGGCTCGGATCCGACCTGTTCCCCAGCTTCAAGGAGCCCGACTTCCTCATGCACTTCGTGACCAAGCCGGGCACCTCGGTGGGCGAGCAGGACCGCCAGGTCACCGACGTCCAGCACGAACTCCTCGCCATTCCGGGGATCCGGCACGTGGGCTCGCACATCGGCCAGGCCAGGCTCGGCGAGGAAGTGTCGGGAGTGAACTTCTCCGAGAACTGGATCAGCCTCCAGCCGGGCGCCGACTACGCCAAGGTGCTCGCTTCGGTGCGGGCCGTGGCGGCCGGCCACCCGGGCGCGTTCTCGGACGTCCAGACGTACCTGCACGAGCGCATCGACGAGGTGATCAGCAACGGGACGACCGAGGACCTGGCCGTCAGGATCTACGGCCCGAACCTGGTCGTGCTCGAGCGGCTGGGGAACGAGGTCACCCGCGCGCTGGCGCACATCCGCGGCCTGGTCGACGTGCAGCCGGCCCCGCTGGAGTTCATTCCCGAGGCCGACGTCACCGTCAAGGCAGCCGTCGCCAAGCGGTACGGGCTTTCGCCCGGCACCGTCCGCCGCGCGGCCGCGATCCTGATGGCGAGCGAGCCGGTCGCCGAGATCCCCGCCCACGGCCGGATCTTCACGGTCTCGCTGTGGAGCACCCCGGCGACCCATACGAACCTCACCGAGCTCAAGTCGCTGCTGATCGACACGCGCGGCGGCGGGCACGTCGCGCTCGGGAAGGTCGCCTCGATCGCGATCAGGCCGAGCCCCAGCTCGGTCTTCCGCGAGAACGGCCAGCGTGACACCGAGGTCGACGCCAACGTGAGCGGCCATGATCTCGGCTCGGTCACCGCCGCCGTGCATGCCGCGCTGGCCAGCGTGCGGTTCCCGCGCGGGTACACCACGGTCCTGCTCGGCGAGGCGACCGAGCGGGCCGCCGCGCAGCGGCGGCTGCTGTACTACGGGATCGCCGCGCTCGTCGTCATCCTGCTGCTGCTCCAGGCGGCGTTCCAGGCCTGGCGGATCTCGCTGCTGGAGTTCCTGACCCTGCCGATGGCCCTGGTCGGCGGGGTGCTCACGGCCTGGGCGGGCCTGGGCACGATCACGCTCGGCGCGCTGGTCGGGTTCTTCACCGTGCTCGGGATCGCGGCGCGCAACGGGATCCTCATGCTCAGCCACTGGCGGCACCTGGAGGAGTTCGAGCACGAGCCGTTCGGCGTCGGGCTGGTCATGCGCGGCGCGAGCGAGCGGCTCTCGCCGATCCTGATGACCGCGCTGGCGACGGCGCTCGCGGTCGCGCCGCTCGTCTTCTTCGGCAACCGGCCCGGCCAGGAGATCGAGTTCCCGATGGCGGTGGTGATACTCGGCGGCCTGGCGACCTCCACGCTGCTCAACCTGTTCGTGCTGCCCGCGCTTTACCTGCGCGTCGGCCGCCCGCGCTCGTCCGCCGGCCGGCGCGGCCCGCCCCATATACCGGCGCAGGCCGGGCCGGCCGACTGAGTCGGCTCCCGGATCCGCGCAACGCGAAGGGTTTGCGGCAAGGCGAAGACTTTGCGGCTCGTATTGACGCAAAGTCTTCGCCTTGAGTTACTGACTAGCCCCGTGGTCCGTGCCAGGCCCGTGGTCAGTGGCCGTCGCGGCGGAACCGGCGCTCCCAGCTGCGCTCGCGGATGAGCACGCCGTCGTGCCGCAGTTCGCGCCTGAACCGGTAGCGCAGCGACTCGGCGTCCCCGTCCAGGTCGAGCGTCGAGCCGAAGACCAGCAGCCGGTCCGGCAGGTGCACCTCCGTCCTCGCCGCACCGCGCGCGGACGCGTCGGCGGGCCGGTCGTCGGCGACCTCGTACCTCAGGTACTCCTCGTCGACCACCCTGCCCCACGGGTACTCGCTCCCGGCGGTGCCGCGCCAGGAGATCGACGCCGTGCCGCTGTCGTCGCGGACCAGGGTCCACCTGACCACCGAGTGGCCGGCGGACGTATTCGGATGAGTGACGACTTTTGATTGGGCAATGCCGATATATTCCGACCGGACAAGGGAGGCAGCGGTGCAGACGCGGAGGGCGACGCCGGCCGGAAGCGGCGGGAATGGCGCGGCCGGCCGCCGGACCGTCGCTGCCCGACCCGCTCGGGGCGGTCCTCGGCCGGCTGGCCGCCTGCCCGCTGACCGGGTTGCGGGCCGCGGCCCGACTGCGCTACGAGGTCGCCGCGAACGCCGGGGACGGCGGTGACGTGGACTGGGAAGCGGGAGTGCAGCACCGGGACGGTGCCCACACATTTACGGCAACGGGAACCACCACGCGACTGCCGTTCGCTGGCCTGTCCGAGGCCGAGCGGACTCGCCATTCCGGCGAGCTCGTGCTGCCGAATCTGATGGAAAGTCTTTCCGCCGACCCTGTGGCGGCGTTCACCGTATGGCCGCCGGCGGCGGGGCGTATCACCGTCGTCTGCGACTTCCTGTTCCACCCGTACGAGATAGCCAGGCCGGACTTCGACCCCAGCGACGCGGTGACCTTCTGGGACCTGGTCAACCGCCTGAGCAGCCGAGCGCCGAGGTGGGCCGGTACGTGGCCGCACGCCCCGGTATGGACACCGAACGCCGAGGAAGCGAATAGCTCATGACGCAGCGCAGCAGACCACAGCGACCCGCGGCACCGGCGGCCTGGCGCGCCGCGCCGGGCCGGGGCGGCCGGCTTGACCGGCGCGGTTTCCTGCGCCTGACCGGAGCGGCGGGCGCGGTCGGCGCGGTCGGTGCCGCTGGCCCGCTGCTGGCGGCGTGCTCGTCGGGCGGGACCGGCTACGGCCTGAACCGCAAGACCGGCATCCAGATAAAAGAGCACGTGCCGGGGCCGCAGCCGGTCTCCGGCGGCCGTCGCGGCGGCACGGTCAAGGTCGCCTGGGTCGATCCGCCCGACTCGTTCGACCCGGCCATCGGCGAGAACCTCACCGCCTGGGACTGCCTGACCGAGCTGGTCTACTTCGGGTCGCTGATGGCCTACGACGAGCAGTCCGGTGGCCCGGTGCCGAACCTGGCCGCCGGCCATCCGGTCATCAGCCAGGACCGCACCACGCTGACGTTCCGGATCCGGCCCGACGTCAAGTTCCACAACGGGAGCAAGATCGTCGCGGGCGACTTCAAGTACGCCTGGGAACGGCTGCTCGCCCCCAATACGCAGTCGTGGGGCGCGAGCTACTTCTCATCGGTCGTCAGCGCGGCCGACGTCATGTCGGGCAAGACCACCCTGCTCGAAGGCGTCGAGGTCAACGGCGACAGCACCCTGATCATGCACCTGACCGCACCGGACTTCACCGTGCTCAACGCGCTCACGCTGCCCATCGCGGCGCCGGTGCCGAGCGAGGAGGTCGCCAGGCTCGGCAAGGCGTGGGGCCAGACCCCGGTCGGCTACGGGCCGTTCAAGATCACCTCGTACGACTCCGCGGCGCAGACGGCGCGGTTTGAGCGCAACCCCGACTACTTCTACGCCGGGCTGCCTTACCTGGACGCCGTCGAGTATCACTGGGGCGTGGACGCACAGCTCGAGCTGCTCCAGCTCGAGCACGGCAACGTCGACATCATCGGCGACGGCATACCGCCGTCCGGGGCCAGCCAGGTGCTGGCCAGCCCGACGCTCAGGCCGCTCGCACACCCCACGTCGTCGCCGGGGAACCTCTACCTCACCATGTACCCCTCAGGGGTTCCCGCGTTCGGCAGCCGCACGGTCAGGCAGGCGATGAACTGGGCGATCGACAAGGAGGCGGTCGGCAAGATCACTTACGGCACCAGCACGCCGTGGGGTGCGCCGTTCCCCAACCATCTGTCCGACTTCACCAGGACGTTCGAGCCGTACGGCTACGACCCGCACGGGGCCAGGCAGCTGCTGGCGAAGGCCGGCTACAAGGACGGCTTCTCGGTCACGCTCACCGTCTCGGCCGACCCGCCGTTCCCTGATATCGCCAAGGTCGTGCAGCAGCAGCTCGGGGCCGTCGGCGTGGATGTGACGCTGAACCAGGTCGACGCCAACGCGCTGTACAGCCTGAAGTGCGCCGAGCAGAAGGGCAGCACCAGGCTCCAGATGTCCACCGACCGGTGGTACATGGTGCAGCCGACCGCGGCGGACGAGGTCGACGCGCTGTATACGACCAGGGCCTCGGCCAACTACTGCGGCTACTCCAACTCCCAGGTCGACCGGCTGGCCAAGCAGGCGGCCGCGGACTTCAACCCGGTCTCGCGCAACCAGCTGTACGCCAAGATCCAGCAGATCGTCGGCGACGACCCGCCGTTTATCTTCCTCGCCGCTACCGAATTCCTGGCCGGCGTCTCGCAGCGGGTCAGCAACTATCAGTACCGCTCGGAGACCTACAGCTACTACGACCGGATGTGGGTGTAGCCGGGTATCGCTGGTCGCGGCGCCCGGGCGCGAGGCGCCGGGGACGCCCGCCCCGGCATGCCGTTGCCCGCGGGCGCAGGACACGTGCGGGGACAAGCGCCCGCCCCTGATCGAGGAAGACTTGCTCAGGTCATATGCTGGCTTTTTTCCGCTTTCGGATGGAGCGCATGGCTGATGACGGCCGAGTTTGACGTGGCGATCGTCGGCGGTGGCCACAACGGCCTGGTCGCCGCCGCCTACCTCGCGCGCAGCGGACTGCGTACGCTGGTCTGCGAGCGGCGCGAGATCGTCGGCGGCGCGGCAGTCAGCGAGCATCCGTTCGGGCCGCAGTACACGATCACCTCGCTGTCCTACGTCGTCTCGCTGCTCCCGCCCGGCCTCGTCCGCGACCTGCGGCTGGACCAGCACGGCTACCAGGTGTACCCGCAGGGTCCGTACTTCGCGCCGCGGACCGACGGCCGGTATCTGCGGCTGCCGCCCGACCCGGCGCAGCGGCACGCGGAGATCGCCAGGTTCTCCAGGCCCGACGCCGACCAGTACGACCGCTACGAGGCCAGGCTGGCCAGGATCGGTGCGATCCTCGGGCCGCTGCTCGGCGAGATCCCGCCGAAGCTGGGGTCGCGGCACCCGCGCGACCTGCTCGGCCAGGGACTGCTGCTGCGGCATTTGCGCAAGGTCGACACCAGGCTGGCGGTTGACATCACCAGGCTGCTCACCGGTAGCGTCGCCGACCTGCTCGACCAGTACTTCAGCAGCGACGCGCTGCGCGGCCTGCTCTCGGTATCCGGCGTCATCGGCATGTGGGCTGGTCCCAGGTCAGCCGGCACCGGGTACGTCACGCTGCACCACCACATCGGCGATACCGGCGGCCAGGCCGGGGCCTGGGGCTTCCCGCGCGGCGGCATGGGCGCGGTCACCGCGGCGCTGGCCGCCGCGGCACGGGGTTTCGGGGCCGAGATCAGGACCGGTACCGAGGTCGCCGCCATCACGACCCGGGCCGGCCGGGCGACCGGCGTGGACCTGGCCACCGGCGAGCACGTGCCGGCGGGCACCGTCGTCACGACAGTGCATCCGACGATTTCGTTTCTCCGCTTGGTCGATCCTGCCGTCCTGCCGGCCGGCTTCGTCGCCGACATCCGCGGCTGGCAGAGCAGGAGCGGCACTGTCAAGATCAACCTGGCGCTCGACCGGCTGCCGCTCTTCGCCAGCCACCCCACCTTCGACCCGCAGGTGCACGGCGGCACCATCGTGCTGGCCGAGAGCCTCGAGGAGATCGAGACGTCCTTCCAGGAGGCGGTGGCCGGGAGCCCGTCCTCGGTGCCGTTCGCCGACATCTGCATCCCGAGCGTGTTCGACGACTCGCTGGCGCCGGCCGGCCAGCACGTCATGTCCATGTTCACCCAGTGGGTGCCGCACAGCTTCGCCGACCAGCCGGACGAGGGTGAGATCGAGCAGTACGCGGACCGGGTGATCACCAGGATGGACGAGGTCGCGCCCGGGTTCGCCGAGTCCGTCCTGCACCGCCAGGTGATCGGCCCGCACCAGATGCAGGAGGAGTACGGCCTGGTCGGCGGCAACATCTTCCACGGCGAGCTGACCATGGGACAGATGTTCCACGCCAGGCCGGCCGCCGGATACGCGGACCTGCGCACCCCGCTACGGGGTCTGTACCAGGCCGGCTCGTCAACGCACGGCGGCGGCGGCGTCACCGGGATCCCCGGCCGTAACGTGGTCCGCCAGGTGCTGGCCGACCGGCGCGCCGCCCGCTGGCGCCGCCGCGCCTGACGGACGCCGACGAGTGCGCCAGCCCGGGCGAGCAGGTCAGGCCGGGGCCTGCGCCTCGGCGGCCAGGCCGTTGCCAAGCTCGCCGCCGCCGCCGACGTCACCGTCACCGTCACGCGGCCTGGCCAGGGTCGCCCGGCGCAGCGCAGGGTTGACCGCTCCGAGCACCAGCGCGCCAGCCACGCACGCCAGGCCGCCGCTGACCACGGAGATGCCGACCGTGAACAGCTGCGCGACCAGCCCGGCCTCGACGTTGCCGAGCGACGGGGCCGTGGTGACCTGGGCGAGGTAGAGGCTGGAGACCCGCCCGCGCAGCTCATCGGGGGTGTAGTGCTGCAGCAGTGCGTTGCGGAGCACCTCGGAGATCAGGTCCGCCATCCCGGCCACGGCGAGGAACGCCAGCGCGATCGCCAGGCTGCCGCTGAACCCGAACCCGATGATCGCGCCGCCCCAGGCCAGTCCGGCCCAGATGACCACGACTCCCGGCCGCCTGAGCCTGCCCGTCCAGCCGCTGGTCGCGGCGCCGAGCATCGCGCCAAGCCCGGGAGCCGCGGCGAGCAGTCCGAACGTCGCTGCGCCGCCGTGGAAATGCTCGCGGGCGAGCGCCGGGAACAGCGCCGACGGCATTCCGAAGATCATCGCGCTGGTGTCGACGGCCAGCATGCCGCCGACGACCGCGTTGTGCCTGACGTGGCGCAGGCCCTCGGCCATCGACCGCAGCCCGGGCCGTCCGGCGCGGACCGTCGGCGGCAGCGGCCTGATGAACCACACGGTCAGCCCGAAGACGGCGAAGCAGGCAGCGTCGATGGCGTAGCACGAGGCCAGGCCGGGTCCGGCGATCAGCGCGCCGGCCAGCGCCGGGCCGCCCAGGTTGCCGAGCTGGCTGCCCATCGCGTTGAGCGCCGCCGCGGCGGCCAGCCGGTCCGGTCCGACCAGCGCGGGAACGGCGGCGGTCGAGGCCGGAGACCCGAGCCCGGACAGCGCCCCGACCAGGAGCACGAGGCCATAGATGGCCCAGAGCGCGGGATGCGGCAGGAGGCTGTTGACCATCAGCAGCGCCGCGAGCACGGCCAGCGGCGCTCGGCTGGCGACCATCAGCGTGCGGCGGTCATGCCGGTCGGCCAGCATTCCCCCGGCCAGCAGCCCGGCGAACATCCCCGCGCTGTCGGCCAGCGTCAGCATGCCGACGGCAAGTGACGACCTGGTCAGGCCGTAGACCTGCCAGTCGGCAGCCGTCATGGCGACCGCGTTGCCCGCCATCGAGACGAACCGGCCGGTGAACAGCAGCCGGAAGTCCCTGCCCTCACGCAACGGCGCGACATCGATGGCAATCTGCCCGATGCGCATCCCGCTCCGTCCGGTATGTCGGCTTCGAGGGTGGTGTCGCGGCGCCCGCGGCGCCGGGGAGCCGCCCCTGCACCCTCCCGCAGGGTAACCGGCATCCCCACAGCGGGCTAAACCGGCCATACGCCACCAACATCCTCATCCCTGCCGGGCGTTTTCCATGATCGTGGATGATTCTCCGCACATGTGTAGATAATCATCCACGATCACCAAGTTGGCCCGGGTGGGCCGGCGGCCGACGGCGTGTGCGAGGCCGGCCTGCGGCCCGGATGTACGGGTGCTGGTCTGTTCCTGCATCATGAAAGGGCACCAGATTGCGGCGGCATTGGCTTCCGCGCTCCTGGCCCGCCCGCGGCCGGGTAGGGTCGCGACCAGGGAGGGAATCCATGCATCAGCCGCCGGTCCCGCACGTCGCGAGCACCGATCCGCAGATCGCCGAACTGATCGAGGCCGAGGCCAGCCGCCAGTTCACGAAGCTCCGCATGATCGCGTCGGAGAACTACGTCTCGACGGCGGTACTGGAGGCCAGCGGCTCGGTGCTGACCAACAAGTACTCGGAAGGGTATGCCGGCCGCCGCTACTACGAGGGCCAGCAGTTCATCGACCCGGTCGAGACGATCGCCGTGCAGCGGGCCAAGGACCTGTTCGGGGTGGACCACGCCAACGTGCAGCCGTACTCGGGGTCGCCCGCGAACCTCGCCGTCTACCTGGCGTTCGCGAGCCCGGGCGACACCGTGATGGGCATGTCGCTGCCGATGGGCGGTCACCTCACCCACGGCTGGCCGGTCTCGGTCACCGGCAAGTGGTTCCGCTCGGTGCAGTACGGCGTCCGCGCCGACACCGGCCGGATCGACCTGGACGAGGTGCGCGACCTGGCCAGGAACGAACGGCCGAAGATCATCTTCTGCGGCGGCACGGCGATACCGCGCGCGATCCAGTTCGCCGCCTTCGCCGAGATCGCGGCCGAGGCTGGCGCGGTTCTGGTGGCCGACATCGCGCACATCGCCGGGCTGATCGCGGGCGGTGCGCACCCCACGCCGGTCGGCCACGCGGACGTGATCACGACGACGACGCACAAGACCCTGCGCGGCCCGCGCGGGGCCATGATCATGTCGACCGCGGAGCACGCGTCGGCGATCGACAAGGCGGTATTCCCCGGCCTGCAGGGCGGCCCGCACGACCACACCACCGCGGCGATCGCGGTGGCGCTGAAGGAGGCGGCGGCACCGGAGTTCAGGACCTACGCGCACCAGATCGTGGCCAACTCCAAGGCGCTGGCCGCCGCGCTGACCGAACGCGGCTACAACCTGGTCTCCGGCGGGACCGACAACCACCTGATCCTGATCGACCTGACCCCGCAGGAGATCGGCGGCAAGCCGGCCGCCAGGGCGATGGACCGGGCCGGCATCGAGGTGAACTACAACACCGTGCCGTTCGACCCGCGCAAGCCGTTCGACCCGTCCGGGCTGCGCATCGGCACCTCGGCGATCACCACCCGAGGGCTGACCGAAGGGCACATGCCGCAGGTCGCTGCCTGGATGGACGAGGCCGTCACCGCCGCGGCCAAGCAGGACGACGCGGTTATCGACCGGATCGCCGGGCAGGTGCGTGACCTGATGGCCGGCTTCCCGATGCCGGGATTCGCCCCGCTGCCCTGACCACGGCGGGCAGCACGACCGGGAAGCCCTGCTGGCCCGGCTAATGACGAACGCCATTTCTCCGATTGGCTCTTGCATTCCACTG
>Ga0137380_10000304_pt1 | contig 34605 bp, 25 predicted proteins | sample SagtaG_17_FD_104809 | JGI IMG/M metagenome (GOLD analysis project Ga0137380, IMG submission 104809) | Vadose zone soil microbial communities from Sagehorn Ranch, Mendocino, California, USA - Sage2_L_100_16 metaG | ecosystem: Environmental > Terrestrial > Soil > Vadose zone | place: USA...
CTTCGGGCTGGGAAGTGGGCACTATCGTACAGGCCCAGCGCGGCAATCCTTTGAACGCGACTACAAGCATCTCCAACTTTACCGGCACCGTTCCTTTGGTCGCCGGCGGCGGATTGCGGCCCGACCTCATGTCGTCAGTAACCGACACCGGGAATCCCGCACAGTGGTTCAGCAATGCGGTTGTCTGCGAAAACTACAGCGGGCCCCTCCCCGCCTCGCCGGCGCCCGCACTTCCAGCCTGCTCCTCAACGCCCAATGCAGCGTTTGCCCTTCCCTGCACTTTCAGCAATGTACCCACTACCTCGGGCACTTATCCAATCATGCCCACCACTTGCCACTTCGGCAGTCTCGGAAGGAATGTCCTCATGGGACCCAAATTCGTCAACACTGACTTGTCCATAGTCAAAAACACCAAGCTCACCGAGCGCATGAACCTGCAGGTCCGCGCCGAAGCTTTTGACGTGTTTAATCATCCCAACTTCGGGAACCCCAATCTGAATGCCCAAAGCTCCTCGTTCGGAAGGATCACCACCACACGCTTTCCGACAGGGGACTTCGGCTCGGCGCGGCAGTTGCAGTTGTCGCTGAAACTCCAATTCTAGGTGTTTTCACCGTGCCTTTCCGGAGAGATCCTGCGCTAGCGGCATGGGTCTCTCTGGTAAGCACGACTGAAACGGATCGGTCTGGAATGTTGGCTAATCGCGCGGATACTTCCACGGTCTGCTGATTGACCGCCGATCCCCGACTGGTCGCATTACTCTTGACCGGGGGGTTCCGGTCGGATGGCAAAGCTTAACCGGGTTGGAAAAAGTCAAGCACGCCGACCACGGGTGAGATAGAGAAACGGCTCAAGAGAGTGCTCCCTCTGAGCCGTTTCGCTTTTTGCGCCCAGTTACGCCAGAGACCGCTTTCTCCTGCTCTACTCAAACTGTTTTTTAAACTGTGTGAATTGCTGTTTCAGGTCGGCGATTTCATTCTTGAGCCCAGTGATTTCTTCTTCGAGTTGTCTCAGCCGGTCGCCGTCAACGAAAGGTTCCAAAGCGGCCTCCTCGACCTTTGGCTCCGGCTCTGCCTGCGCCACGTCCCCTGACAAAAGGTGGGCGTAGCGTGTCTCTTTCGTTCCAGGCTGTCGCGGAAGCGGCTTAACCAGCGGCGGCTCGCGCTTCATCAAATGCTGCAGGCTCGATTGCACGGCGCTCAGGTCGTCGAAGGAATGCATGCGTTCGGAACGACTGCGCAGCTCTCCGGGCGTCTGCGGGCCACGCAGCAGCAACAAGCACAAGATCGCAATCTCATGACGGTAGAAGTTGAAGACTTCCTGCAGCCGATGTTCGTATTTGGTCACACGGCTATCTGCTGGACTGACATACCGCACCAGCGACTGGCCCTCGAGCGAGTGCAGCGCCTGGCGAACCACGGCCTCGTCCAGGTTCATCACGGGATCTCGGTTCGATTTCTGGTTGCAGGCATTGACCAGCGCGTTCAACGAAAGGGGGTAGTATTCCGGCGTAGTAACTTCCTTTTCGACTAGCGATCCGAGTATTCGGCATTCCACTTGATTTAGGGTGATGTTCACAGCCAGAAATCATACAACAGCTCCAACCGCAGACCGAGACCGCTATTCTTCGATTCTTCGACGATCAATTTGCCCGCAATTTGCCCCTCATCCGGCCATCATGGATCCCCCATACCTTTGCGCATTTGAATTCGCACGTCCCGGCCCGCTGTGCCACAAAATCGAGGACCTGGCCTTCGCCCTTTTGCACCTTGCCGTTCTCTTGCAGATTGGCGAAAAGCAGGCCCTGAGACGACTTGTCCTTGCTTCCTTCCGGATACAAATTGAGCTTTAGGCCGTGAGCCTCTTCGTTGGAATGCACTTTCAGCCGCACCTGGCTTCCCTTTTTGACATGAATCTCAGCTCGGGCGAACTGATGTTTCTTGCGGTCACTTCAATGATTTGCGCTTCCCGAGCTGTTTTCTCTTTCGAGCCTTGGGCGAGTCTCGCTCGCGCCGGCCCCGACAACGCCAGGAAGCTCGCAGCACCGACCCTAGACATCAACGCTTCCCCGAGCGCACATTGCGGGCAGGCTGTGGTTAGCTGTCTACTGCGCCACCTGGGCCTGAATTGTGCCTTTGAGCTCCAACTCGATGGAAACCGAGTGGTCCACTTTGAGCAGCCAGGTGCTTGGGTTTTTCAGCCCCCACTCGATGAAGGGAATACTGAACTTCGCGCTGGCGCTCCAATGATCTCCGGAGAGATTGGCTTCGGCCGGCACGGTCAATTCGTGCCCGTTGCCGTGAAGCAGGAAAGTTCCGTGAACCTGTAAGGCGGAGTCTCCCTGCAGTTCGAGTTTTCCGGTAATGCGATCTGGCCGAAAAATGATTTCGCCGAAGCGTGCACTTTCAAGGACGTCTTTATGCATCTTGCGGTCGCGCCCGTCGTTGCCGCTCCTTCCGCTCGAGGCGTCCACAACGACCTCACCGCTGGCTGTCCCCTTTGAGGGATCGAACTGTAGGTTGCCAGTCTTCAGTGCAAAAGTCCCATGTACTGCGTGCAGCGTACTTCCGAGCGTCCATTCGACGGCGCTTTGCGTCGGATCGACAGCAAAGATCAGGGCGCCGGCCGGTGCTTGCCGCGCAGCTTCCTGCGGCAGAGCAATGAGCCCAGCAAGTGCCGCAACCACGCTCGCGCACAGCAGTCTCACGGTGCACCTTTCCTTTGCGACCGACTCTTTTTGCCGCCTAAAGGGCCTTCGTGGCAACAAGCCGCCACCCCCAGCCCACAGTCACCTCAACCAAAAACGCGGGAGAAGTTTCTCTTACGTGCGCAGTCAGCATGCGTTCGAAACAAATCCGGATCGCTCGCCAAGCCGCGCAGGACGCGTTTTCTTAGCGGGGCGAAGTGATCGGAGCAACAGCAGCCGGCCGCGCCATGACCTGCGGCCGCCTCCGGTCGAGCCTCGAGGTGGCCGTCACGGCACGGCGCTGGACGCCGCTGGAGCTCGCCATTCCTTAGACTGCTGAGCAAGCGAGGAAATTCCCCAACCGCCTCCTCAAAGTTTATGAAGGGATCGATCGGCGGTTTTGCGTCATCCGCGACGGTGACGGAAAAACCCTTCTTTCGCGCAGCGCGAGTGGCCGCCAGCCCCGCCAGACCGCCTCCGATGACCAGGACATCCGTCGCATTTCCGTCCGCCACACGAGAGAAAACCTGGCCCGAACTTGCCCACTCAAATGTGAAGAATCGCCCAGGCGATGCCTTGCCCGCAAGGAATTGAGATTCTTCCAAGGGGCGAGGGGTGGCCGCGGGAGGCGGAAGTTCCATCATAACTTACTTTTATCTTATTCAGTATAACTATTAATTGGACTGATTGACTTCCGCTGCCTCATCCTGCTAATCTTCATGGCGATATGACGCTCATCGCCATCGCTACGACGCAGGGCGGCCAGCCCGTGTTCGAGAGCGGCCGAGTACCTTTACTGATGGTAGGAATTGGCTTTGTCCTCGTAGGAGGACCGACCAGCGGATGATGGCGGCATAAGCCAAAGCGAAGCACAAGAATTCAGCCATCATCCAGACCGGATGATGGCTTTCGTTTTTCTGTAGCACGCTTTCCGGAATGGCTTGGCGTTTTCGCAAACGGAGGAACTATCCAGTGACCGATTCACAGCTCAAACCTCGCAGCCATGCACTCGTCGACGGGGCGAATCGCGCTGGAGCGCGCGCCATGCTGCGCGCCTGCGGCCTCAAAGATGACGATTTCCAGAAACCGCTCATCGGCGTGGCCAACACCTGGATCGAAATCGGGCCCTGCAACTATCACCTGCGCGAACTGGCAGAACACGTCAAGGCCGGGATTCGCGCGGCAGGCGGCACACCTCTTGAATTCAACACCGTTTCCATCTCCGACGGCATCACCATGGGCACCGAGGGCATGCGTGCTTCGCTGGTCAGCCGCGAAGTCATCACGGATTCGATTGAACTGGTCGCGCGCGGCAATTTGTTTGACGCGCTCGTGGTTCTGGTCGGATGCGACAAGACCATCCCCGCGGGAATCATGGCGCTGGCGCGGCTGAATATTCCCGGACTTGTTTTGTACGGTGGCTCCATCGCGCCTGGGGAGTTTGAAGGCCACGCGGTCACGATTCAGGATGTTTACGAGGCGATTGGCGCGCATGCTCGCGGCAGCATGAGCGACGCGCGGCTCAAGATGCTGGAGACCTCGGCTTGCCCCGGAGCGGGCGCTTGCGGAGGACAATTTACGGCCAACACTATGGCGCTGGTCTCTGAATTCCTGGGCATCGCGCCAATGGGGCTTTCGAGCGTTCCCGCTACGGATCCGGCAAAGGCCGCCGCAGGCCGGCGGTCCGGCGAACTGGTGATCGATCTTCTTCGCAAAAACGTGACTGCGTCCAAGATCCTGACGAAATCGGCGATCGAGAATGCGATCGCCGGCGTGGCTGCCACCGGCGGCTCCACGAATTCTGTGCTGCATCTGCTGGCCATCGCCAACGAAGCAAAGATTCCTCTTTCGATTGACGATTTTGATCGCATCAGTTCCCGTGTTCCGATTCTTGCCGATCTCAAACCGGGAGGGCGGTTTGTCGCGACCGACCTGTACCGAGCAGGCGGAACGCCGCTCGTTGCAAAACGCATGCTGGAAGGCAGATTCCTGCACGGTGAGTGCCCGACGGTGACCGGGCGCACGATCGCCGAAGAGGCCGCCGCGGCAAAAGAAGCGCCGGGGCAGGAAGTGGTTCGCAAGCTTAATGCGCCGCTTAAACCCACCGGCGGGCTGGTCGTACTAAGGGGAAATCTCGCGCCGGAAGGTTCGGTCATCAAGGTCGCGGGACACAATTTGCAGAATTTCAGCGGCCCCGCGCGCGTGTTTGACAGTGAAGAGGCGGCGTTCGCCGCGGTGGAGAAAGGCGCGATTAAAGCGGGGGACGTGGTGGTGATTCGCTATGAAGGGCCGCGAGGCGGCCCAGGCATGCGCGAGATGCTGGCGGTCACTGCCGCGCTGGTGGGCGAGGGGCTGGGCGATTCGGTGGCACTCCTGACCGACGGCCGCTTTTCCGGCGCTACCCACGGCTTGATGGCGGGACACGTCGCACCGGAAGCGGCGAATGGCGGTCCCATCGCTGCGGTAAAGGATGGAGACACCATCACCTTCGATATTCCCCATCGCCAGTTGAGCGTGGGACTCACGACGGCGGAAATCGAGAAGCGCCTGGCTTCCTGGACGCCGCCGGCACCGCGATTCTCGGACGGCGTGATGGCCAAGTATGCGCTGCTGGTTTCTTCCCCTTCGCTTGGCGCGGTGACAACGCCCCCCGCTTCCCTTACGGCATCGGCTCAGCCTCTTCAAAATGTGAGGTCAGTATGAAGTTAACCGGTGCGGAAATTCTTTGCGAGGTGCTGACGCGTCTCGGCGTGCGTGAAATCTTCGGCTATCCCGGCGGCGCGATTCTGCCGGTTTACGACGCGCTGGGCAAATCGAAATTGCATCACATCTTGGTACGTCACGAGCAAGGCGCCACGCACATGGCCGACGGTTATGCGCGGGCAAGCGGCGGCATTGGGGTGGCGATGGCCACGTCCGGCCCTGGCGCCACGAACATGGTGACCGGCATTGCGACCGCCATGCTGGATTCTTCGCCGGTGGTCTGCATCACCGGGCAAGTGAGCAGCAAGGTTCTGGGCTCCGATGCGTTTCAGGAAATCGACATCACCGGCATCACCATGCCGATCACCAAGCACAACGTGGTGGTCACCCGCGCGGAAGACGTTGCGCGGACGGTTCGCGAAGCGTTTGTCATCGCGAAAAGCGGGCGCCCCGGCCCGGTATTGGTCGACATCACGAAAGACGCGCAACAAGCCAGCGCCGAATTTGACTGGGATGCATGCAGACCGAAACTTCCGCCAAAGCGCGTCCGCAAGAACCATGACCAAGCCGAGTTTGATCGCGCGGTGGAATTGCTCAACACTGCCAAGCGACCGCTGGTTCTTGCCGGTCACGGCATCACCGTTTCTGGAGCCATCGGCGCTTTCGAGCAGTTCATTCGTGCGGGCAACTATCCTGTGGCGATGACGCTCCTCGGCATCGGCTGCTTCCCCGCCAAGGATCCCCTCAACCTCGGCATGATGGGAATGCACGGCGAAGCCTGGGTGAATCACGCGATTCAGGAAGCCGATTTGCTCATCGCCGTGGGCATGCGCTTCGACGACCGCGTCACCGGCGACCTGCGGACCTACGCGAGAAACGCCCGCAAGATTCACATCGAGATCGACCGCGCGGAAATCAACAAAAACGTGAAGGTGGATGTGGCCCTGGTCGGCGATGCGCGTGAAGTGCTCGAACATCTCACTCCGCACATCGAGACGCGCGATCACAGCGCCTGGATCGGCCATATCAATGAAATTAAGGGTGATTCGGCAGTCCGTGACATTCAAAGCTTGCCTGACACAGGCCATCTCTACGCCGCGCACGTGATCAACGACTTGTGGAAAGAAACGCACGGCGAAGCCATCGTGGTCACCGATGTGGGCCAGCACCAGATGTGGGAAGCGCAGTATTACCATCACAACCGTCCGCGCACGCTGATTACTTCCGGCGGGCTCGGTACGATGGGTTTCGCGCTCCCCGCGGGCATTGGCGCAAAATTCGCGAAGCCGGATTCGGAAGTTTGGGTCGTGGTCGGGGACGGCGGGTTCCAGATGACCATGAGCGAGCTCGCCACCATCGTCCAAGAGAAGGTCAATTTGAAGATCGCCATCATCAACAACGGCTACCTGGGCATGGTTCGTCAATGGCAAGAATTCTTCTATGACAAGCGCTACGTCGCCACGCCCTTGGTAGCGCCCGATTTTGCGGCGCTGGCCAACGCGTTCGGCATTCGCGCCGAGCGCATCACCACTCGCGCCGAAGTGGCTCCCGGAATCCGCACGGCGAGAGAGGCTGCGGAAACCGTTCTGCTCGATTTTCGCGTCGAGCAGGAAGATTCCGTGTATCCCATGGTTCCTGCGGGCGCGTCGCTCAACGACATGATTCGCCGCCCGCACAGCCCGCTGGTGGAAACCGCGTCGGATGTGTGAAAAACGAGGGGAAAGCATGCAAACACTTGTTGCCTACGTCGAAAACAAGCCGGGCGTGTTGAATCGCGTCTCTTCGCTGGCGCGCCGCCTAGCCATCAACATCGATTCGCTCACCGTCGGACCAACGGAAAACGAGGAGATTGCGCGCATGACCATCGTGGCGCATACCGATGAACGCGGCGCGCACCGCCTGGAAGCCAGCCTCGAAAAGCTGGTGGACGTGCTGCTCGCGGAAAATATTTCCAGCCGCGCCGTGCTCGAACGCGACCTCGCATTGATCAAGGTTGCCGCCGACCAGCAGAACCGCCCTCATCTGATGGAATTGATCAAGGTTTTTCGCGCGCGTGTCGTGGACGTCGCTCCCGAATCGCTGATCATCGAGGTTTCCGGGACCGTGGACAAGATCGACGGGTTGCTTGAAGTACTTCGTCCATTTGGCGTGCTGGAGATGGCGCGCACCGGCCGCATTGCCATGACGCGCGGCGGCGATCTGCTCCAGCCACCTTTGCCAGACGCCGAGAGTTCTACGTTCGAACCGGCCGGTTCGAACGCGAAGTAGAAGGCTCCCGTTCGCACGTCCCAGTTCCAGAAATCGGACGTCGCTCGGGCGTCCCTAAACATCCCGCGCAGGTGCAGCACACACCAGGCCGCACGACGGCCAACGATCAACAAAACGAGAGGACATCATGGCGAATCTCTACTACGACGACTCCGCGGATCTCACGCTGATTCAAGGGAAAAAAGTGGCCATCATCGGCTACGGCTCGCAGGGCCACGCGCATTCGCTGAACCTGCGGGATAGCGGCGTCTCCGTCCGCGTCGGCCTGCCGGAAACCAGCGCCTCGCGCGCCAACGCCGAAAAGGAAGGGTTGACGGTCAATGCTCCCACCGAAGCAGCGGCCTGGGCGGAAGTCATCATGATGCTTGCGCCGGACACGAAGCAGCCGAAGCTCTATCGCGAGGCCATCGAGCCGCTTCTGAAGCCGGGCAAGACGCTCATGTTCGCCCACGGCTTCAATATCCGGTTTGGCGCCATCAAGCCGCCAAAGACCGTAGACGTCTCGATGATTGCACCCAAGGCCCCCGGGCACCGCGTGCGCGAGGTCTTTACGGAAGGCGGGGGCACGCCAGCGTTGCTGGCGGTGGAGCAGGACTCGAGCGGCAGCGCCAAGGCGCTCGCGCTTTCTTATGCCAAAGGACTCGGCTGTACCCGCGCGGGCGTTTTGGAGACAACGTTCACGGAAGAAACCGAGACGGATCTTTTTGGCGAGCAGGCGGTGCTGTGCGGCGGCATAAGCGAATTGATCAAGGCGGGCTTTGAAACGCTGGTCGCAGCAGGATACCAGCCGGAGGTCGCGTACTTCGAGTGCATGCACGAGCTGAAGCTCATTGTCGACCTGATTTACCGCGGCGGGCTTAGCTACATGCGTTACTCCGTCAGCGATACCGCCGAGCAAGGCGACTATGCTTCCGGGCCGCGCATCGTGACAAAACAAACGCGCGAGGAAATGAAGAAAATCCTTGCGGAAATTCGCGACGGCAGCTTTGCCAAGAAGTGGATCGAAGAGAATGAGAAGGGCTGCCCCAATTTTTTGGCCAAGCGCCGCAGCGAGCAGCAACATCCCATCGAGCAACTCGGTCCCAAGCTCCGCGCCATGATGCCTTTCCTCCAGCCGGTCGCCGCGCCGGGGCTGGAAACGAAGGCCGCCGCCACGAAAAAGTAGCGTCGCGGCTTGGTCCTGGATTGAGGTAGCGGCATCGCGAGGACCTGAGACGCGCCCTCCCGCGGGCCCAGGCCTTCCTTGCCAAGCCCGAGCAAGCGGTTGACACGCGGGGGGATTTAAGCAATCCTCTCGCCTGATGAAACGCAAGGGTGGTCCGTCCTCATCCACTTCCATCCATCTTGGCGAGCGCATCGAGCATCTCAGCGTCAAGCGCCAGGAAATTATCCGTCCAATTCTCGAACATCCGCGTGAATACGTGCTGCTCAGCGTGCGGGCGATGGCCAAGCGCCTGCACACCGATCCGGCGACGATCGTTCGAATCGTGCGCGGGCTCGGCTTCGGCAGCTACCGGGAATTTCAGCGCCATCTCCATGAACTTTCTCTGGCGTTCGCCACTTCGCTGGACACCATGCAGTCCGGAGGGCGCGATCCGAGCGTGCCGGCGCATGTCGTCGAATCGCTCGAACAGGATTTAAAAAATCTGCAGGGGCTCAAGAATAGCCTGGATGCCCAGCGCCTGGTGGCGCTCGCAGAACGTTTCCATGAAGCCCGCCGCATCGTCATCCTTGCCGCCGATCTGGCGACGCACCTCGCCGGCTACCTGGAGTATCAGATTAGCCTGCTGGGGCTCCCGATTTTCGCGGCGACGTCGGCCGGCAGGATTCTGCACCTGGTGCGATCGGTAAATCGCCAGGACCTGGTGGTGGCCATTAGCTTTCGCCGCGGGCTGCGACAGACCGTTGAGGGCGCCCAACACGCGCGCGCCAATGGCGCGTATTGCGTGGGCATCGCGGACACCTATCTTTCTCCGCTAGCTCGCGAGTGCAACGAAGTTTTTCTGGCTTCGGTCGAAACGACTTCTTTTGGAGCGTCCTATGTGGCGCCCATCGCGCTGCTCAATTCCCTGCTCGCCGCCGTGGGACAATATCACCGCTCACAGACGCTGGCCATTGTGAAAGAAATTGCCGAGGAACAACGCAAGGGATTCCGTTGGTACAATCCGTGAGGCGTTCGCAGGAGATCTTTCACTTGTTTTTCTGCGGCGAAAGAACACCCGCACGCGGTTGACTTGTGCCCGGGTGAAGGGGAAGCAGATTGAGGGCAGAACTGCAGCCGTCGCTTCGAAGGATTTCCGGATTGCCGCTGACGCTCCTTGCCCTGTTCGCAGGCTCCGCGTTCGCGCAATCGTCGGTTTCGATCCTTCCCGGGCCCAAGCCTGCCGATGCTCCTCGGGAATGGAAAAACTGGATCGGGGATTACGGCGGCACAGGCGATGCCATTTTATGTTCTGTCTTCGAGCGCGGCGGCGAGTTGCTTCTGACTTGCGCGGGAAAGGGCGAAGCAAGACTCGAATCAAACGGGAAGAAGGGATATTCCGCGGCTTCCCCGATCAATCCGCAAACCGCCAATTCGCCCTTGCGCCGTGACTTGAATGGTGTCGTGACTTTGCAGATTGGCGACGTTCAATGGCCGCGTCGCGACTACATCGGCGAAGGCGATGAGGTCTTCCGGATTCACCCGGTTCGTCCGATCGAGGAATTAAGAAAGACTGCTTTGCTGGCTAGCCCGCCCGAGGAAACCGGCAGCTTTAGCAAGCCCGATCTCCTAGAGTTGGGGCCGCGCGAACCGGGCATTCGCCTCGACATACGTTACGCGACTTCGAACGATTTTCTTGGGGCGCCTGTCTATTCGCAGGCGCGCGCGTTTCTCGAGCGCCCGGCTGCGCAAGCGATTCGGCGCGTGCAAGAAACGCTCAAACCGCTCGGGTACGGCCTGCTCATTCACGACGCGTACCGGCCTTGGTATGTGACGAAAATCTTTTGGGACGCCACGCCGCCCGAAGGGAAGATTTTCGTGGCCGACCCCGCGCAAGGCTCCCGTCACAATCGCGGATGTGCCGTCGATCTCACGCTTTACGATCTGGCCAGCGGGAAGCCCGTGGAAATGCCCGGCACCTACGATGAAATGTCGCCGCGGTCCTATCCCGACTATCCCGGCGGTACTTCACTCGAGCGCTGGCACCGCGACTTGCTTCGCCGAGCGATGGAATCCGAAGGCTTTACGGTATACGAGGCCGAGTGGTGGCACTTCGATTACCGGGATTGGAAGGCATATCCGATCCTGAATGTTCCTTTCGAAAACCTGGGTTTCGATCCGGACGCCGGCCGAGCACATTAGCGGCGGCCGGATCGGTTCGAGGAGGAGACTCTTTGAAAGACAAGACACGCGTTACGCTCAGCAGTTTCGCCGTGCTTCCACTGCTCTTGTTCGGCTTCGAAGTCGGCCCAGTTCGCGCTCAAACGGAAATTTCGCTCACGCAACGCATCCAGAAAGTCATCGGCCGGCCAGAATTTGCTCACGCTAACTTTGGCATCGAGTTCTATTCCCTCGACACCGGGAAAGTCGTCTACGCACTTAACGCCGCCAAGCTTTTCGTGCCCGCTTCCACCACAAAAACGCTGACCGAGGGCACGGTGCTCGCAAAACTGGGGCCGGGCTATCGATTTCATACGCGCGTCTACCGCACCGGTTCCGTCGACAAACACGGCACGCTGAAAGGCGACTTGATTCTGGTTGCCAGCGGCGATCCCAATCTTTCGAACCGCATCCAGCCGGACGGTACGCTCGCTTTTGCGGATGAAGATCACTCCTATGGAGGTCCGGCGCTGCCCGGGGACCCGCTAGCGGTGATCAAGCAGCTGGCCAAGGACGTCGCCGCCAATGGGATCCACAAAATTGAGGGCCGTGTGCTGATTGACACGAGCCTTTTCCCCGATGGGCCTCGCGAAGGCGGCACGAACGTGGTTATGTCCTCCATCATGATCAACGACAACGTGATCGACCTCCTGGCAACACCCGGCAAAAAGGAAGGCGATCCACTTACGCTCGCGGCCTCGCCCGAGACTTCTTACGTCAAATTTGTGAATCACCTGGCCACCTCCCCGGCCGGAACCAAGCCTTCGTTCGACTCGCCGGATTTCGTGACCAACGCGGACGGCTCTGTCACGGTAACGCTTGAGGGAAGCCTTCCCGTAGGTTCTGCGCCGCAGCCCGCGACAATCGCACTGCCTTCGCCGACCAGGTTTGCCGAAACCGTTTTCCGCGAAGCGCTGGTGGCCGCAGGCGTCGAGCTTAAGTCCTCCTCTGGTCCCGCACCTACCGACCTTGCCCCGTTTACCCGCTTCTACAGCTCACAGTATCAGGTCGCGGAGCACGTTTCTCCTCCGCTCTCGGAAGAAATCAAAGTCACACTGAAGGTCAGCCAAAATCTGCATGCGGGAATGGGGCCGTATCTTCTCGGCGCTCTGGTCGGGAAGGACACGAAGAATCCCCTCGATGCCGGGTTCCATGTCGAGCATGAATTCCTCGAGTCGGCGAAGCTCGACCTCTCCGGAACCGGTCAGGGCGATGGCGCCGGCGGCGACTGGGCCGATCTCTTTAGTCCGGACTTCATGGTGCATTACCTCGCGTATTGGACGACGCGGCCGGATTACGAAACCTTCCTGAGAGGGCTCCCCGTGCTCGGCAAAGATGGCACGCTTGCAAAAATTCAGGTGAATTCGCCCGCCGCGGGTCATGTGTTTGCAAAAACGGGCACGTTTGGCTCGGAGGACAGGCTCAACGGCAAATTGATGCTGAATGGCAAGGGTCTGGTGGGCTATGTGATGACCAAGGACAACAAGAAGCTGGCCTTCGCGGTCTATCTGAATCACGTGACGCTTCCGCCGGACATGGAAGCGGCGCAGACCGTGGCGGGCGAGGCTCTCGGCGAGATTGCCGCCGCGGCGTACGACTCCGACCTCAGCAGCTCGGGTGCGGCCAGCGCCGGCGAAAACTACGATCTGCTCATTCGCAACGGCCACATCATCGACGGCACAGGCAACCCCTGGTTCGCGGGCGATGTCGCAGTGAGCGGCGACCGCATCGCGGCAGTCGGGGATTTGCGCGAAGCTCACGGCAAACGCGAAGTCGATGCGCAGGGCCGCATCGTCGCTCCGGGATTTATTGACATGCTCGGACAGTCCGAAGTTTCTCTCCTGCTGGACAATCGCTCGCTCAGCAAACTATCACAGGGAATTACCACAGAAATCACGGGCGAAGGCGGCTCCATCGCGCCGCAAAATGAAAAAACCATTGCGCCGATGAAGCCCTTCCTAGACCACTACAAGCTCACCATCGACTGGACCACACTGGACGGTTACTTCAAGCGGCTCGAAAAACAGGGCACTCCTCTCAACATTGGGACTTACGTCGGCTCGGCCCAGGTTCGCGAAGCGGTCATTGGCGACGACGACCGGGCCCCCACGCCTGCCGAACTCGAGCAAATGAAAGCGCTGGTTGCACAAGCTATGAAAGACGGCGCCCTTGGCGTTTCCAGCGCGCTGATTTATCCGCCCAATATCTACGCAAAAACTGACGAGCTGATCGCGCTCGCGGAAGTCGCCTCCCAATACGGCGGACTTTACGCAACGCACATGCGCAGCGAAGGCGCCTCGGAAATGCCCGCGCTGGCCGAAGCGATTCGCATCGGCCAAGAAGCGCATCTCCCGGTGGAGATCTTTCACCTGAAAGTGAGTGGCAAGTCGCGCTGGGGCAGCATGAAGAATGTCGCTGCCGCGATTCAGAATGCTCGCGATTCGGGTCTCAATATTGCCGCCGATATGTACCCTTACCCGGCGGGCGCCACCGCGCTGGCCTCGGCCCTTCCGCCTTGGGTCGCGGATGGCGGCATCCAGAAGCTGCTGGAACGCTTAAAGGATCCAACCGTCCGCGCGCGCATCAAACAGGAACTCACCACTGATCATCCGACTTGGGAAAACCTCTTCTACGATTGTGGCGGCGGTGCGGGCGTTCTCATTTCTTCGGTCGAAAAACCGGAACTGAAGCAATTCGAAGGAAAGACGGTCGAAGATGTCGCCAAAGCCTGGAAGAAAACGCCTGAAGATACGTTGATGGACTTTGTCCTCGCCGATTCAGCGCAAACCGGCGCGATTTATTTCATGGCCAGCGAAGAGGATTTGCGCACAGGCCTCAGCCAGCCTTGGACGAGCATCGGCTTGGACGCCAATGAAATGTCACTTGACGGACCCACCTACGAAGCGCACGCGCATCCCCGCACTTTCGGCTCCATGCCGCGTTTTTTGGGACACTACGTTCGCGACGGGCACCTTATGCCCCTCGAAGCGGCCCTTCGCAAGATCACCTCTCTTCCTGCGCAGCGCGAGCACCTCGAAGGCCGCGGCCTCTTGAAGCCCGGCTACTTCGCGGACATTACCATCTTTGATCCGGCAACGATCATCGACCACGCCACCTTTGTCAAACCGGATCAGTTGTCGGAAGGCATCGACTTCACGATCGTCAATGGGCAAGTCGAATACGACCACGGCAAGCCTACCGGTGCGACCGCAGGCAAGGTCCTGCGCGGCCGCGGCTGGCGCCCAGGGCAGGACGATATGCGACAGTGACAAGCACGACGCTGATAGGGACTCGGACTTGCCCGTGTGATTCCGGCAACGGCCTGCGCGGCGTGCCGCGTTCATGATTACAGCTTTATTGTTACGGCCGGGTGGCGGGGAAGACGGAGCTGAGAACGTCATTCTTCAGGTCGATACGCTGATTCCCGTCGCCTGTCAGCTCAGCGCCGTTTTCCCCAGCTCCGCCACGCGCCGCTCGTAAATCACTTCTACCAATCCGTGTTTTCCGTGATAGCGCAGCAAAATTTTGTGTCCCGGTTGGATTTTTGCCCGCGTCTTGATCAGCGAATCCGAGAGTTCGACCCACTGCCCACTCACCAGATAGTTCCCTTCCCAGCCGCGCAATTCAAAATGCCCGTCGTTCTTCAAGATGAGCGGCGCGGCTTTGCACGCGATTACTTTGCCTTGCACCTTGGCTTGCGTGCACTGGTAGCGGCCGGAGACGTCGGGGGTTTCAGCGGGACATGCGGGAGCGAGCGCGAACAAAAGAACCGCAAGCGGCCAGACCCGCCGTAAGCTTTGAGCGATCCGAACGCCCATGGGCATCTCCACGTCCAGGTCGCTTGGCTGCGGCCGGCGCATCCTGGTCGAAAGGACAGGTGCAATTCATTCGCCAAGTGGCTTGAAGTCAAGTCTTTTAGTTGCAAAGACTTATATAAACCCGTGTGGCGACTAGAGCGCCCTTGAGGGTAGCGGTTTTCCCCCGAGAGCCGACCGAGGGAACTCTTTTGCGCAGCCGCGCGACCGCTAGGCAGTTTTCTATGGTATTTCCGCGACGGCTTGGCCGTCTTTTCGGGGATCGGACGCGCCATAATTTACGCCGGTCGAGAAGTCGCGCATGACTGCCTGTCCGCCGCCCACCACGCTTGAAAACGTCCCTTTCAATGCAATCTGGTGGCCTTTGGCCGCAAGCTCATCGCGCACCTTTTGTGGTATGCGGTTTTCCATCATCACGTCGCATCCGCCGAACGAATGTTTGCTGAAACGCGGCGCTTCGAGCGCGGCTTGAATGTTCATCTTGAAATCCGCAAGATCGGCAATGAACTGCGCGTGTGCTTGCGACTGGTTCCATCCCCCCATGATTCCAAATGCCACGCGCGAATCGCCCTTCTGGGCGAACGCCGGGATGATCGTGTGCAGGGGACGTTTCCTTCCCGCAAGGGCGTTCGGCGATGCGGGATCGAGCGAGAAAAGTCCGCCGCGGTCGTGCAACGCAAAACCCGTTCCCGGCGCCACGATGCCCGACCCAAACAGCTCGTAATTGCTCTGGATGAGCGACACCATATTCCCTTCGCGATCCACCACGCTCAAATAGGTGGTGTCGTTTCCCGCGGCAATCTCTCCCGCCGTCGCATCGCATTTCGCGTGGTCCACATCGATTTGCTTCGCCCGTTGGCCAGCCCATTCCTTCGAAAGCAGGGTGGCCACGGGCAACTTCTGTTTTCGCGAATCGCCGATGTACTTGAGCAAATCCGCATACGCCAACTTTTTTGCCTCGATCATGGTGTGCAGCGCGTTCGTGGAAGCGAATCCCCAATCTTTTTGCCCCAGCGGAAACGTCTCCATGATATTCAGCATTTCGAGCGCGGCGAGGCCCTGCACGTTGGGGGGCAACTCATAAACCGTCCAGTCGCGATAGGTCGTGGAAATGGGCTCGACAAATTCGCTGGAAAACTCGGCGAGGTCGGCCCCGGCCATCGGCCCGCCGTGCCGCTTCATCGACTCCAGAATCTTTGTCGCGATCTCTCCTTTGTAAAAGGCATCCCTCCCGTGCCGCGCAATCTGCTCGAGCGACCACGCCAGGTCCGGATTCCGAAACACTTCACCGACTCTTGGCGCGCGGTCTTCCGGCAAATACGTCTTCGCAGCCGCTTCGTCCGTGCGCAAATAATTGACCGATCCCGCCCAGTAGGCCGCGTCCCACTCCGGCACCGGAAATCCCTCTTGCGCCGTTCGAATCGCCGCCGCCAAATTTTCGGCCAGTTTTTTGCGGCCGAATTTGTCCGCTAGTTTTTGCCATCCATCCACGGCTCCGGGCACGGTGATGGAGTTCACGCCCTGTTGCGGCATGCTGCGGATTCCCTGCCCCGCCAAATACTCGATCGTCAAGCCCTTCGGCGCCCAGCCGCTGGCGTTCAGTCCATATAGCTTATTGGCCTTCGCGTCATACACCAGGGCAAATAAATCTCCGCCGATCCCGTTCATCATCGGCTCGACGACGCCCATCATGGCGTTCGTAGCAATGGCCGCATCCACGGCATTTCCGCCCTGCTCCAGGATGCGGACGCCGGCCTGCGCCGCAAGCGGTGATTCCGCCGCGACAATTCCGTTCCGCGAAATCACCATCGAGCGCGCCTGGCCGCGGTCTTGCCCCTGGCTATTTCCGGTCCACATGATTCCGGCAACGAAAAGAAATATGCCTCCGCAAAAAACTCGCACGGCTTTGTCCTTCCCGGTTTCTCTCAAAGATGGCCAACAGCATCCCTCACGGCATCGTGACGATGATATTCGGGATGTTCTTCTCGCGCAGCATGGCGTTGAATGGTGTCACGTCCTTGGCCAAAATCTGCTGATACTCCTGTTGGAATTGATCGCCCTGATCTTTGAGTTCCTTTCCCACCGCGAGTTGCTGCGTTGTGGGTGCGAAATCGGAGGAAGACGTCTCGTTAGCAAGATAGCCGATCTTGCTCGCGAGCATCGGCGGCCACCGCGTGCTGTCCTGCCCTCTTCCGGTCAGCTTGAGCTGCAGAACTTTTCCCTCCACGGCGACCAACTTATCCGCTAAATCGTCCGCGGCCTTTCGAATCGCTTTCCCAGCATCATCGTTTCCCAGCTCTTTTTGCAAAGCCGCAAGCTGGGCGCGAATGGTCTCGATTTGATTGACGCTTGCGCCGATCGAGTTCATTTCGTCGCGCAGGCCGGCCAGAAACTGCATCTGCGTCTGGATGTCGCTTTCCGTCCCGCCAGAATGTGGATCCTTCAAAACGTTGAGTTTCTGGGTGAACTTTTCTTCGCCTACCGTGAGCGTCACCGTATACGTCCCGGGCGGCTCCAGCAGCGAGATACGCCCCGCATCGGGCGCCTGACGCCAGCCTTCCGGCCCGGGTTTGACGTCCGGGGCATAGAGCGGGCTGGTCCGCAACCTAAATTCCGTGCCAGGCTCGGAACGCAGGTTCCACCAGACGCGATTCATACCGGGTTTCACTTCGCACGGCGGGCCGTCTTCGCCTCCTTCGCCACCACCACCACCGCCGCCGGGCCCGCCCGGACCCGGCGGTCTTCGTGCGCCTTCTGTTGCCGCGCGGCATTCGAATTCGCGTACGGTTTTTCCGTTGGCGTCGCCGATCGTCACATGCATGCGCTCTTTTTCGGCAAGCTTCGACTTCAAATAGAAATTAATGGGTGCACCATAAGGCGGATTGTGTCCCGCTGTCGGGTCGTAGGAAACGGCGGCTGGCTCCGCGATCGGCCGGAAGCGGTAAACGTCGCGCGGAGCAAACAGGTGCGCGTTGGACGCGGATATCTCCGGCGTCATCTGCTCGAGCGGGGTGAGGTCGTCCAAGATCCAGAAGCCGCGGCCGTAGGTGGCCAGCGCCAGATCGCGAAAGCGTTCCTGCACGGCGATCCAATACACCGGGGCGTGCGGCAAGCCACTCTGGAGCGGCTGCCAGTTTTTACCGTCGTCGAAGGAGATGTACATGCCGTTCTCGGTCCCGAGATAGAGCAGGCCCTTGCGTACGGGATCTTCGCGAATACAATGCGCGTAGCTGAGCATGCTGTGCGGAATTCCGTTGGTAATGGACGTCCAGGTCTTTCCGTAATCCGTGGTCTTGTAGGCAAACGGGTCGCGAATGTTCATCTGGTGAAAGTCGACACTGATGTAAGCCGTCCCCGCGTCGTAGCGCGAAGCCTCGATGTTGCTCACCGTTCCCCACTCGGGAAGATTCGGAATGTTTTTTGTGACGTTGGTCCAGTTTTTCCCGCCGTCTCGCGTGATTTGCACGTAACCGTCGTTGGTTCCCGCCCAGATCACACCTGCCTCTTTAGGAGATTCCGCGATCGCAAAAACGGTTCCCGCATATTCCACGCCGATGTTGTCCGGCGTCAGGCCGCCAGAGATCTGCATGCGGCTCGGGTCGTTGCGCGTCAGGTCCGGGCTGATGATTCGCCAGCTATTGCCGCCGTCGGTGGTGACGTGCACGTATTGGCTGCCCACATAAACCTTGTTGTGGTCGTGCGGAGAAATGGTCACCGGAAATTCCCAGTTGAACCGGTACTTCACCTCGGCGGCGGTGGCTCCGGAGACGTCTTCCGGCCACACTTCCACTTCTCTCGCCTGATGATTTCGCTCATCGAAACGCGCGACGGAGCCCCCTACGCTGCCTGAACCTGTGCCGGTCGACCAGATGATATTGTTGTCCACGGGATCCGGTGTCGCGAAGCCGCTCTCGCTGCCCGCCACGGGATGCCACACGCCGCGCGAGATTTGCGATCCGCCGAAGCCGCCGAACTGCAAGCTGTTGCTCGGGCCGCGGTACGATGGGCCGTCTTGTTTGTTTCCGTAAACGAAATAAGGAATCTGGTCGTCCAGCGTCACATGGTAAATCTGGGCGATGGGCAGTTGGATGTGATCCCAGGAGTGGCCACGATTCACGGAAATGCTCACGCCGCCGTCATTCACAACCGCCATGCGGTCGCCGTTGGTCGGATCGATCCACATCTCGTGATTGTCTCCGCCGGGAGACGAGGGCATGTTCGTCAGCGTGTGGCCGCCGTCGAGCGTCCTCGAAAATGCCGAAGTAAAGAAATAAACCTCGTTCTCGTTGTCCGGGGAGACTTCTTCGCGGGTGTAATAGTGCGTGCGCCCGCGAATCTGGCGGTCCGAATTGATCAATTGCCAGTTCTCGCCCCCGTCGTCCGAGCGCCACAACTGGCCGCTCTGCGTGGGCTTGCCGTCCATGGGCACGCCATCACCGGTTTCGATCAAGGCGTACACGCGATTCGAGTCCCTTGGCGCCACGCGCACCGCGATTCTTCCGAGGGGCGAATGCGGCAGACCGTGGCCTTCCAAACGCTTCCAAGTCGCTCCTTCATCGGTGGACTTGAACAATCCGCTGCCTGGGCCGCCGCTCTTTCGCCCATAGGTGTGAATCTCGAGCTGCCACATTCCCGCAAACAGAGTCCGCGGATTGTTGGGATCCATACCCATGTCCGAGCAGCCGGTGTTTTCATCCACAAACAGCACTTTCTCCCAGTTTTTCCCGCCATCGGTGGTGCGGAATACACCGCGATCCGGCTGCGCTCCATAGGCGTGGCCCAAGGCGCAAGCCAGCACGATGTCCGGGTTATGCGGGTCAATCATCACATTGGCGATTCTGCCGGTTTTTTCCAGCCCCATCAGCTTCCAGGTCTTCCCTGCGTCCAACGACTTGTAAATCCCATTGCCAACGGAAATGTGGCTGCGAATGAACGATTCCCCGGTTCCCGCCCACACGATGTTCGGGTCACTCGCGGCAATCCCAAGCGATCCAATCGAAGAAACAGGTTCCTCGTCAAAGATGGGATCCCAATGAATCCCACCGTCGGTTGACTTGAAAATTCCCCCCGACGCCGCGCCCACGTAATACACGTTGGGATTTCCAGGAATTCCCGCGACCGCGGTTGCGCGATTCCCCACCGGCCCGATGTAGCGGAATTTCATTTCGTTGTAGACGTCTGGACTGATCTGCGCCTGTTGCGCACGGGTTGATGCTCCGCCGCAGAAGACTGCCAGTGCACCAAAGAAAAGACCAACCCCCACTCGCTTCGCCATGAGGAGACCTCACTGGTTCAATTTTTGCCTGGAATTGCGCGGATGATACTTGCTGCGGCACTCGAGGTCAATAGTTACGAAGAATTACGAAGAAGCGCGATCGCATCCGGCGTTCCCGGCACATTGAGGTTTGTTCTGATCTTGTCTCGATTTCGGTACGAGCTTCTGTCCCAGCATCACCAGAAAGCTGAGAGAGGAACGGCCGATGTAGGGAAGCCGCAGCGAGCTCGGTTTCGTTTAGCGCTCGAGCGGAGCCGAAATTCGCGCGCGGTGTAGAGTCCGCTATTGCCTGCCGGGCAAACGCGATAAAACACCAACAAGACACTTCCTCGCTGAAGGGATGATTCGCTTCAGCTCGTCAGTCCAATGCAGCACGATGCTTAACTGTTTGGAGCTGGCCGGGGCTTCCGATCGCGGTGAATGATGCCGCGCTCATGTGCGTACTCGAGCGCCTCAGCTATTTGCCCGGCTATTGGCAGCGCCTCTTGGAAGGGTCACCGCACGCTGCCTAATCGGCTCGGCCAGCATGGGCCTTCAACCAGCTCCTTTGCGAGCGAGCGCAATACCCTTGGCCCACCCGCCGGCCAAACGGCGAGCCAATCTCCTAAGGACCGAAGCCAGGTAGCTGGGGCAAGGTGCATAGTTGCCGGGCTTATGGTGCCGGCTCTCGTGCTACGGCGGGCGCGGTGGCGCGGTGCCCTAGCATTTGGCATTTCTGCCGAGACACCCTAGAATGCAAGGGACCGCCGCTCCAGCGTTCGCTACTGCGGCCGGGCTCGATCACCCTAGCGGAGGCTTCGCCGTTGCCCGAACATCACGCCGCTGCCTCGCCCTCGACACCGATCGCTCCCCGCGATCCTCGCCTGCATTCCCAAATCGACGCGATGGTGACCGGTCGTCATTCCGATCCCTTTAGCTTTCTCGGGCCGCATCCCGTGGACGGCGGTTGGGCGGTTCGCTTTTTCCTCCCCTGGGCTGAGGAAGCTCGCATCTCGTTCGAAACGCGCCCGTCGGAAAACGCGCCCGCCTCCAACAAAGTTGTCGAAGCGGTGAAATTGCGCCCCGAAGGCTTTTTTGAAGCTGTCCTGCCAACAGGCGACACTAGCCCGCCGCCACCCGGCATCTACAGAATTCAAATCCGCACCCATTACGGCGAAACTTTTGAGCTTTACGATCCTTATGCTTTTCCCTGCGTCCTCACCGAGTTTGACTTGTATCTCATGGGCGAAGGCCGCCATTACGACACTTACCAAAAGCTCGGCGCGCACCTCATCACGCTCGCAGGCGTCCGCGGCGTTCAGTTTGCCGTCTGGGCGCCCAGCGCTCGCCGGGTCAGCGTCGTCGGCGACTTCAATCGCTGGGACGGCCGTGTCCATGCAATGCGTTCGCGCGGCTCTTCCGGCATCTGGGAAATCTTCATTCCAGAACTGGCCGAAGGCGCCATCTACAAATTCGAAATCATCGGGCCTGCAGGAAACATGCTTCCCCTGAAAGCCGATCCTTACGCTTTCCGCTGTGAGTTGCGCCCCAACACCGGCTCCATCGTCGCCAACCTGGAAACGTATCAATGGAACGACGCGGACTGGCTCTCCGAGCGTTCGGGCAAAGACTGGTTCCAGTCTCCCGTTTCGATTTATGAAGTTCATCTTGGTTCCTGGCGCCGCGTTCCCGGAGACCACAATCGCTGGCTGAGCTACCGCGAGCTGGCCGACCAGCTTATTCCTTACGTCAAGGAACTCGGCTACACGCACACTGAGCTGCTCCCCGTCATGGAGCATCCTTACGATGGATCCTGGGGCTACCAGACGCTGGGTTATTTCGCTGCCACGAGCCGCTACGGCTCGCCCGCGGAATTTATGGAGTTCGTCGACCGCTGTCATCAGGCCGGTATCGGCGTCATTCTCGATTGGACTCCTGCGCACTTTCCGCGCGACGCCCATGGCCTCGCTCAGTTCGACGGCAGCCATCTGTACGAACACGCCGACCCGCGCCAGGGCGCGCATCCCGATTGGGGCACGCTGGTATACAACTACGGCCGCAACGAAGTGCAAAACTATTTGATTTCCAATGCGCTCTTCTGGCTCGACAAATACCATATCGACGGCCTGCGCGTGGACGCCGTTGCCTCGATGCTCTATCTGGATTATTCGCGCAAGCCGGGCGAGTGGATTCCCAATCAATTCGGCGGCCGCGAAAACCTGCAAGCCATCGAGTTTCTCAAGCGCATGAACGAAATCGTCCACGGCAAATTCCCCGGCATTCTCACCGTCGCCGAGGAATCCACGGCTTGGCCCGCCGTCTCCCGTCCCACGTACCTCGGCGGTCTCGGGTTCGGCTTCAAATGGAACATGGGCTGGATGAACGACACGCTGAATTATTTTTCTCATGATCCCGTGCACCGCAAATACGAGCACAACAAGATCACTTTTTCCATGCTCTATGCCTTCACGGAAAATTTCGTGCTGCCCTTTTCCCACGACGAAGTCGTCCACGGCAAAAGCTCGCTGCTGCACAAAATGCCAGGCGACTTGTGGCAGCAATTCGCCAATCTTCGCTTGCTGTATGGCTACCACTACGCGCACCCGGGCAAAAAACTTCTTTTCATGGGCCAGGAATTCGCCCAGCGCCACGAATGGAGTGAAGCAAGCAGCCTCGACTGGCATTTACTCGAGTGGGATTCGCATCGCGGCGTCCAGCATCTCCTCCGCGACTTGAATCATCTTTACCATTCCGAGCCAGCCCTTTACCAGATCGACTTTGACTGGCACGGATTCGAGTGGATTGACGCCAATGACGCTGACAACAGCGTCCTCAGCTTTATTCGCCGCGGAAAGAATCCCGAAGAGGTGATGGTTGTGTTGCTCAATGCGACTCCGGTGGCTCGTGGAGGGTATCGTCTTGGCGTCCCGCACCCAGGCTACTACCGTGAAATTCTCAATACGGACGCCGCCATCTACGGTGGTTCAAACGTCGGCAACGCCGGCGGTCAGCATGCCTCCGACCAAGCGGCGCAAGGCCGCCCCCATTCTCTCGTCCTTACTCTGCCACCCCTGGCCGCCGTTTTTCTGAAGTGGCAACCTTGACTTCGCACGGAAAGATCGCGCCTTTTCCTTTGCACCATCCCCGCCACCAGTTACTTTTCGACGAAACACGCCTTGGCAATCCGGAGCCGCCCGCCGCCTTCAAGGTATCCTGAAAGCACAGGAAGAACGGAATGCCTGGAAATTTTGCGATTCGGCTGCGTTGTCCTCTTTGCGAGGCCGACTCCTGGGTCACGCTCGCAGACCGCCGCGAAACTTACGAGCAGATCCAGGAACAAACATGGGATTTCAAGTGCCGCGAACATGGCGCACAACAAGGGACGCCGCAAGAGGTCATCGGGGTAGCTCCCCTAGACGAAAAACCGGCTTCCACAGAAAAGTCTGCTTTTACTTTTGGCAAGCCGGTCTCCACCGAAACAACCAAAAGAATTCCTCGTTCCAGTGAGCGCATGTCTCTTCGCATACCCGTGGTGGTTTACGGCTTTACCAAGGACCACGGCGCGTTCCACGTAGAAACAGAAACGCAAACGGTCAATTCGAGCGGCGCCCTGGTGATGCTCAAAACCAAGCTGGCCATCGGAGATTCCGTGTTTCTCATGCAAAAGGGCAGCGGCCTCGAGCAGGAAGTCCGCGTGGTTTATCTCGAGGCTTACACGGACCGCGAAACTAAGATTGGCCTGGCGTTCAAATGCCCGATCCCCGAGTTCTGGCGCAGGTCCCGCAAGCAGCAACGCGTCCCCAAAACGCTGCGCGTGGTTGTCAACGGCACGGACTCGCGAGGCCATCCGTTCAAGCAGAGCAGCTATACCGTCGACCTCAGCCAGGATGGCGCGCGCTTAGACGGCATCGGCTTTCTCACTTCTCCAGGACAAACCATCGAAGTGCGCCGGCTCTGGCGCAAAAAGAGATTTCGTGTGGTGTGGATCGGCCACGTCGGCACTACAGAAGCCAATCAAGTCGGCGTAATGGGGCTGCAACGGGAGAAAGACATTTGGCACGTGGAACTACCGGAAGGTGAGCTCGATGACGAACCCGGGAAGGGCCAGCCCCCAAAAAAATGAGCTTTCCCCTTTTCAGGTCTCACTCCTCGGCTTTTAACTCTCATCTTCTTCGATTTTCCTTAAGCTTTTCGGTTCCGCACGGTAGCCCCCTCGGCCCGCCGCCATTTTTCGGCCCGCCGCGCGAAGCATCCAGGGCAGGAAGCGCTCGAGGATGACCAAAGCCTTGCCATGCCCGGTAATGATGGCTTCGCGTTTCCCTTTGGCAATCGCCCGCAGAATCTGACGCGTCGCTTTCTCCGTCGGCATCACCAGCCACGATGCAATGGGCTCTTTCGCTTCTTCATGAAGCTTTCCCTGGTTGTCGACCCGTCGGATCTCACTGGCTACAAAGCCCGGACTGATCAGCGTCACCGTCACTCCGGACAGCCGCAGCTCCGGCGCAATCGAATTGGCCAGCGCGCGAACGGCGAACTTGCTCATGGCGTACGGCGAGGCGCCTGGCGACGCCGTCCAGCCCGACACACTTCCAACGATAGCGATGTTGCCTTTGTTTTTCTCGATTTCGGGGAGCGCCGCGTAAATCGTTCGCAGCACGCCAAAGACGTTGGTCTCAAATTGTCGCCGGTAATCCTCGAGCGAGAGTTTCTTCAGTGGGCCAACCACGCCAAAGCCGGCGTTGGCGATCGCCACATCCAATTTTCCCCATTGGCGCACCGTTTCCGCCACCGCTGTCTGCAAATCGCCTTCTTGGGCGACGTCGCACCGCGTCACCAACGGCTTCGTTTTTCCCGTGGCCGCAATTCTTTGTGCCAGATTCTCAAGCAATTCCTTGCGCCGGGCTGCCAGCGTCAGCTTCGCCCCCGCCTGCCCCAATTGCCACGCCAGCTCCTGGCCGATTCCCGACGAAGCGCCGGTGACCATCACCACTTTGTTCCGAAAGAACGATTGCGTCCTGTTCATCCGGGTATCTTACGACACTGCCGAGGAAAGCCGAGGCACGCCGGGAAAAGCGAGCGAGAAAAAATTGAAGGCGCAGCCGCCGTTAAGCGATTGCGCCCTCTTTCAATTGTGCCGTTAAGTTTTTGAGGCTTCCCGGCTCAATCTGTGCCTGACAATAGACCCAGTGTTTTTGGTTGGCAAGAAAAATCTGAAAGCTTCTCTGTGGAAAGCTGTGCACAATTGTGCAAAAAGCCGGGCAGCAAGAACCGCCTTCACCGGCAGTGCCCTAGGCCGGAGTGCGCGTAGCAAAGCGTCGAAACCAAGCCATTGGCGCCTCACCTTTGCGGTGGCTACGGGAGACGCAGCTGCCGACGCTCGAGGCAGCGGTCTCGACCGACGTCGACTGAGAAAAAATGGGAGAACTTTGCGCTAACTGGCAGCGATTCCGGTTTCCGCGCTATCATCAAACCCGCGATGGGAGCGCCGAAATTCATGTTGAACGAGTTCGCCTGGGACGAGCGTTACCGCGTGCCGCGCGCCGATGAAACGCTTACTCCTGCGCTGGTCGTCTATCCGGAAATGATCGCCTCGAACATTGCCAGCACCCTGAAGCTGCTGGATGGCGATGCGAATCGCTGGCGAGTCCACATCAAGACGGCAAAGCTCGACTACACATTGCGCATGCTGATCGAGAGCGGCGTTTGCAATTTCAAGTGCGCGACCACTCTCGAACTGCTGGTGGCCTGCCGCAGCGCGGCTAGGGACATCCTCATGGCTTATCCTGCACTAGGCGCGAATGCACGGCGCGTGCGCGAGATTGCCGCTGCCTTCCCGGATGTGCGCATTTCCGTTTTGGCCGAGAACGAAGAACAAGTGCTGCAATGGCAGGGCAGTTCGGTCGGCGTGTTCGTGGACCTGAATCCGGGGATGAACCGCACGGGGATTGAACCGCGCCACAAGGATGAAGTTCTAAAGCTTGTGCGGGCGGTAGGAGCGCTAAGGCTTCAGTTCCGCGGCTTGCACTATTACGACGGCCAGTATGGCGGGGTCGCGGAAGGCGAGCGGACCAAGGCAGCCCATGCCGGCTACGATTCCCTGCTGGAAGCCGTGAGCGAGATCGAGCGCAGCGGAGCGAACGTGCCGGAGGTCATTACCGCAGGCACGCCAACGCTGCCCTGCTCACTCACCTACCAAGGCTTTCGCGGAAGGCGATTCGTTCACCGGGTATCGCCGGGGACGGTGGTCTATAACGATGCGACGAGCCTGGCACAGTTGCCGGCCAGGTTTGCGTATCAGCCAGCCGCGCTAGTCTTGACAAGACTTGTGAGCCGGCCGCGCGGGGGCGTGGTCACTTGCGATGCAGGGCACAAGGCCGTATCCGCGGATGCCGGCGTGCCCACCTGCCTCGTGCTTGGGCATCGGGAACTTACGCCACTTTCGCCAAGCGAAGAGCACCTGCCCTTGGCGGTCGCAGGAGGAGCTTCAGGTCCGCGGGTCGGAGACTTCCTTTGCCTGCTTCCCCGCCACGTTTGTCCTACGGTGAACAACTTTGATAGCGCTCTGCTGGTGCGGAACGGCGAGATTCTGTCGGTAGAAAGAGTGACCGCGCGGGGACGCGAGGAGCCGCTCCTAGGGAACGCGGGAAACGATTCCTTCGCTGGCGCGTCAGCTAGCTTCTCGGGAAGGTCCGAAGCGGTTATCGCCCCACGACGTGAGTAGGGCTGGCAGGAGCGATCCCGGCAACGCCAAAATCGGGCTAAAAAGATTGAGGGCGCAACGGCCTTGCGGCCGCTGCGCCCTCTTTCAATTGTGCCGTTAAGTTTTTTAGGCTTCCCGGCTCAATCTGGGCGAGAGAGTAGACCCGGCCGTTTTTCTTGGCAAGAGGAATCTGAAAGTTGGGCTGTGGAAAGCTGTGCACGGTTGTGCAAAACGGTGAACCCACCTCGCGGCTGTCGCGACCTTGCGATCCACACCCGGACGCTTGTCATCGAGTCTCCCGGCGAGAAGCGGCGGGTTTCCTCCTCAGAGTCGGCTAAACAGAAGCCAGCCCTAGAGCGTCGAAAGACACGGCGCCTAGCTGCTGGCTCTAACAAGCGCCAAGCTCCAGACTTCCGCGAAACATTTTTAAGGAGTGTCTCGTACCTCTATCGAAAAGCGGGGACGGTCTTGAGCGGGGACCTGAGTCAGAACCCTGGCGGCCAAAGGCGAAGGCCGGCAGGAGCGCAGGCTCCGGCGAGGAGGCAATCCGCAATGTTTTCTGCAAATCGAGGCTTGGCCATGAAGACCGCACTGATTAGCGCCATGGTTTTGGCGCTCTTACCCGTACGGGCGCCGGCTCAGGGCGGCGCCGCGCCGGCAAAGCCTGCACCGTCAAGGAGTTCCGCAGCCGCCGAGAACGCCGAGCGCTGGCTGCATGTGCGGGTGATCTCGACCGACGGCAGGGGAGAAACGGTGCGCGTAAACCTGCCTCTGGAACTCGCGGAAAAGGTGCTTCCTGCGGTGAACCACGACCGGCTCCATAACGGCAAGGTCAGGATTGATCCTTCAGAGATGAACGACGTGGATCTGCGCGCCCTGATGGAGGCGATCCGCACGGCCAAGGAAGGCCAATACGTCACCGTCGAGGGCGATGATAACCATGTGCGCGTGGCCAAAGAGGGCAACCACCTGACGATTCATGTGCGGGACAAGAGCGCATCGAAGAAGTCCCAGGTGGAAGTCAAGGTGCCGATCAAGGTGATCGATGCGCTGCTCTCCGCGGGCAAGGACGAATTAGATCTGGTGGCGGCGCTCCACGCGCTGGGTGCGCAGGGCGACACCGAACTGGTTTCCGTGCAGGACAGCGAAAACACGGTGAAGGTCTGGCTTGACTCCAAGAATGTCGCAGACTAAACCGTTTGTGGTCTTTGGAACTTACAACTCCAAAAGTTTTCCGGCTCAAAGCGTGGACCGAGGAGGCAAACATGGTGCTGCTAGCGAAAGCCGCCCTTGGGCTCGGCGGGACGCTCGTGTTGGCGGGCGCGTACGCGTTCCGCGATGGCTTGATTCGCGTGGACGTCGACGAGTACCGCGCGGGAGGCTCGCACGTGCACATGTGGGTGCCGGCGGCAATGGTCCCGATGGCCATGCATTTCGTGCCGAAGCACGATTTGTGCGATGCAGCGCAACACGCGCGCGAAGTGCTGCCCACGATCCACGCCTTTGCTAAGGAACTCAAAAAACTTCCTAACGTGGATCTTATCGAAATGATCGATGGAGGAAAGCACGCCCAGTTCCGGACGCGCTCCGGCAATTTGCAGGTGGATGTTGATTCAGCGGACGAGCACGTGCACCTGCGGGTGCCCTTGAGCACTCTGGACGACGTCGTCGGCCAACTCGAGGAAAGCGGTCCGGGAGTGTAAGGAAAGTTCGTCAGGCCGAGCCGCCGCCTTCCTTGATGGCGACGTGAAAAAACGCTTCTTCAAGGATCGCATCCTTCTTCCATCCAGCACGCTCCAAAATCCCCCTGCTGTTTTCGATCATCTTCGGATGACCGCATAAGTACGCCGTTGTCTTGTCAGGGCGCAATCCCCACTGGTCGATGTATTTTCGTAAGAGATCGTCCACGCGCCCGGTTTCGCCGGCCCATTGGGCTTCCTCCCAGGGACGGCTCACGGTGGGAACGTATTCGAACCAAGGTGCGTCGGAGGCACGGCGTTCGAGTTCCTCGCGATAGCCAAACTCAAAAGAGTGGCTGGCACCCTGAAGGCAGAAGAACTTGTGTTCCCCGGGCAAAGAGCCCTCGCCGCTCTTCCAGTCGCGATAGAGGGTGCGAACGTAGCTGACAAACGGGGCGACGCCGGTGACCGTCGAAATCAGCAGGTGGTTCGTGCGGCCACTTCGCAAATCGAGTAGGAAGCGGCCTTTGGCGATCCTGCGGCAGAGCAGCGTGTCGCCGGGCTTGAGTTGAAAAAGCCTTGGCGTCAAGCCGCCCTGGGGAACCAGTTCGACAAAAACTTCAAGCTCCTGTTCATAAGGCGAGGAGACCAGGGAGTAAGCGCGCTCGGTTCGAACCCCGTCGAACTCGAGGCCGAGTGTGGCATATTGTCCGGCCCGGTATGCAAAAGGTCCGCCTGGATCGATGCGCCAGATGCACAAATCCCGGGAGACGTCCCGACGAGCCAGGATCCGCGCGTGATGATGTTTATCCTGAGAAAGGGCCATCTCGATTGCTTCCCCGCGGAACCCTGGTTTCCCTCCGCCGCTAAACTGAAACCGTTACTCGTAAGCCAGGGCAACAACGGGATCGTAGGCGGCCGCGCGAAACGCGGGATAAAGAGCGCCGGCGGTGGCTCCGACCAGGGCAAGCGCCATCGCAGACAAAATCCAGGGCGTGGTAATGAGGACCGGGAGATCCGGCTTGGTCTCTTTCAGGATGAATTGCGTAAGGAAGGTAAGGGCGATTCCAAGGCCCGTGCCGAACAGCGCAAGGATGAACGTTTCGGTGAGGAGCATGCGAACGACAGCAAAACGCGAAAACCCGAGTGCCTTCAAAATGCCGATCTCCCGCGTACGTTCCATGACCATGGTATGCATGTTGAGCAGAACGACGATGAAGCTGATAACGATGCCGAGGGCCACCATCGTGCGAGTGAACGGGCGAAGCTGTGGCAAATTGGAAGAATTCATGAGAGAGACGTATTCGGCCAGGGAACGGATGCTGTATTGCGGCAACAACTTTGCGAGCTGCTCCCGCGTCGCGTCCGTATCTCCTTTGCTGCGAACGTAAAACATCGACACGCGCTTCTCGGCGCCAGCAATCTCCTGAGCGGTTTCGATGGGAATGAAAAAGCGCGCGCCTTTGCCGTGAGCCACGATGCCGCTGACCGTAAATTCATGATTGAGCAGTGTGACCTGGCTGCCCACGTGCAAATGCTGGGTTTGCGCGATTACGTCGTCGGCAATCACTTCGTCGGGACCTTCGAAAGGGCGGCCATCGCGGAACAAAAAGCCTTTGCTGAGGGCATTGAAGCGCTGGTAGTCGATGCCATAGACGAGCACTAAGCTCTTGGGCTCGGTGAGGATAAGCGTTGGAGCCACTTCATCGACGCTGTTCACTTTGGCAAGCTGATCGCCCAGCGACACCGGCATGACCGCGCTTGAGAAAGCAAAAAAAATCGAAGAGTTCGGCGGCTGCACGAGGATGTCCGCGCCAACGCCCTCGACGCGCTTTCCCCATTCGGAAACCACTCCCGAAGTGAGACCGACAATCATCAGCACGAGGATCACCTGGATGGCAATCGCCATTACGCTGAGAGAACTGCGCAGCGGACGCGCGGTAATGCTGCCCCAGAACATTTGAAGCAGTGAAAAAGGTCCTTCATAGGTTTCGTTCATTTGTCAAAATGCAACTGTAACACTCTGATTTCGCGGGCGTCAAAGCAAGCGGGAGCGCGCCGCGGAGCACGCTGCGTGCCGAAAATTACAGAAATTGTTTCTGCACGGTAAAGTTTTCAACACAAGTGTTGATAAGGTTGTGGAAATCAACGCCGCACCATGGCGTAACTTCCTGCAGTTCAACATTCTTCCGCGCATTGCACTATTTGTGTGCAACATCGGGTTTCGGGCTCCTGATCGCCGCGCCATAGTTCAAAATTGGATTTCCCCGCAAGAAAGCGAGCAACGTCTGCGATCGAGACAACAAAAAATCTGTCACCTCACTCGCGAGGCCAGTAGCGTCCGGGCAAACTCTTTCGTGAGAACAAGTTTAAAGAAATCCAAAAACACTTAGGCAACAGCTTCTTGCCAAGAATTCACAGCTCAGTACCACTTCGGGGGACGTTCGAGATGAACTTTGATCGTTTGTTTGGGGTCGGTGATGTCGAACCATCGGCCGTAGGTTTTCCATCCCTCCGCCAGCACCTGAACAAGCACCCGGCCGAGCGGAGCGTCGGGAACGTGCGCCACGCCTTCCCGATTGGTTTTCACATTCATTTCCATGGTCTTATTTTTCTTGATCTTATGCTCTTCGATGTATTTGAAGTACACGCTGGCGTTTTCAACAGGTGTTTCTTGATCGCCGCCGGTGACTTCGATGGTGATGCGTGCCTGCGGATCGGGTTTGACCTGGCCAGACTTCCGTTCCGGAGACGAGGAGGGGGGATTTTGGGCCACGACCGGGCGCACCAGCGCGAGCGATGCCGCGAGAGAAGCGGACAACAGAAGCATTCGAGTAAAAGTCATCATTTGCTTGAACACCATCCTCTACCGAGCGCGGGCTGAGGTCAAGCGTTTGCCCCGACGGAAATTTGGATGCCGGGAGCACGGGAACTGCTGCTCTGAGGAAAACGCCGCATGCTGTCTTCGGTCTCGCTATGGCATGGAGGCTTCCATGGTAGCCTAATTGACGGATTTGTGAGGCTCCTGTAAGTTTTCAAGAACCTGCTCCGCAATGTAACACTGGAACAGTTGAATCCTGGAAGTGCCCGCGGACGGTCAGCAGCCAACCTGAGGCCGCCTGCTTCAGAAAGGTGTGAGAAAGAGCAAGGAGTGCATCATGGGTTTTGCCACCAATGCCATTCATGTGGGCCAAGAGCCGGATCCTGCCACGGGCGCGATCGTCGCGCCGATCTATCAAACTTCGACGTATGTCAACGAAGAGCTCGGAAAGAACAAGGGATACGACTACGCGCGTACCAGCCACCCGAATCGCAAAGCTCTCGAACGCACCGTTGCCAAGCTCGAAGGCGGGCACAGCGCTTACGTTTTCACCTCGGGAATGGCAGGAATCGATGCCGTTTTCCGTCTGCTGCGCCCCGGAGACCACGTGGTTCTGTCGGAAGCCGTGTATGGCGGCGTTTTCCGGCTTTCCACGCAACTGCTGGTGCATTTTGGGTTGGAATTCAGCTTCGTGGACACTTCGATGCCCGAAGCTGTGCGCATGGCCATGCGCCCGAACACCAAGATGCTGTACATCGAAACGCCCACGAATCCGACCATGAACGTGACCGACATTGCGGCCATTTCGAAGCTTGCCGGCGAGCGGAACATCACCGTCGCGGTCGATAACACGTTCATGAGCCCCTACTTGCAGCGCCCCATCGAGCTCGGAGCGCACATCGTCGTGCACTCGATGACCAAGTATCTGAACGGGCACAGCGATGCGACAGGCGGAGCTGTGGTCCTGACGCGCCCGGAGGACGCGGAGAAAGTCTACTTTATTCAGCGCTCGGCGGGGGCCGGTCTCGCGCCGATGGATTGCTTTCTGGTGTCGCGTGGAATTAAGACCTTGGCCGTGCGGATGCTCCAGCACAACGCGAACGGGATTACGGTTGCGCGGCACCTGGACGCCCACCCCAAGGTGCGCAAGGTCTATTACCCTGGACTGCCTTCGCATCCGCATCACGATGTCGCGCGCCGGCAGCAAAAGGGGCCGGGTGCGATGCTCTCGTTTGATTTGGGTTCGGTGGATGCCGCACGCCGGTTCCTGAATCATTTGCAACTTTGCTCGCTGGCGGAGAGCCTGGGTGGCGTTGAAACATTGGTTTCACTTCCGGCACTGATGACGCACGCGTCCATGCCCAAGGAAATACGCGAGCGCGTCGGCATCACCGAGGGATTGGTGCGGCTGTCGGTAGGCATCGAGGACGTCGAAGACATCGTCGCGGACCTGGATCAGGCGCTGCTGTACGTGTAAGCCGTTTCGTCGGCGGGCACTTATCGCAGCTTCTGCTCGCAGCAGCCTCGTCTCTCTTGGGCCGATACGGTTACTTTCACAGACTGATTCGCAGCAATGGACATTTTTTGCCCCGCCGATAGATAAGGCCGCAGGACCTCTGAATTCGACCACTCCAAATCCCAACCATCCTTGAGCGCCAGAAGCACGTAGTCTCCGGGAAGAATTCCTCCCAGACTGAACGTGCCGTCACTGTCGCTTTCGTCCATGCGCGAATCCTCTTCCATTTCCTGGCCGGACTTAGGCACAAGCAGAACCATAACGCCTGGTGCCGGCTTTCCGTCTAATTGCACCACCCCGCTCAGCTGACCTTGCCCTTGTCCCAGTGTGACCGTGAGATCCACGTCGTTTCCACCCGTAATGGTGATCTCGCGGCCGGATGTTTTCGCTTCCTTCGCGATGAGTTTCTGAACATAGTAGCCTTCGGGAGGAACGCTCACTTGAATTCGATACGTTCCTGGTTGAATCCCGGAAAAGTTGAACGTCCCATCTGCTTGTAGCGGAGTTGTGGCACCGGGGAGAGTTGCCGCCGACGTACTCTTAAGACTCACGCTTCCACCTCTTGCCGCGCTTGCTCCCGGCAGAAAAATGCGTCCGGATACTTTTGTCGTTGCCGGCAACTCTGCCGCATCAATTGTCCCCACGCGGCTGTCCACTTCGATGGATCGAGAAGTCCATTCGCTTGCCTTGCTCGCAACGAGGACCAGCGTTAGTTCTCCAGGTGGCAGGCCTGCAACCTCAAATTCGCCGGGAGCAACTTGACCAAAGACGTTGTTCAGCCCGAAGGTAAACGTGCCAAACACCCGCTGACCTGCGTCGACACCGAATGAGGTCCCGGCCTCATTGTTCACGGCGGTCAGGCGCAAACGCGTGGCTGGTACGGCTCGCAGGGTGATGTTGGCTTCTTGCTTCTCCCCGGCGCTCAAAACCAGCCCTGCGCTCGAGCCCTCATCGGTCACCCCCGGGTAAAAAGTAATGGGATAGACCACATCCAAAATGGGATCTGAAGCAACGCCGGGTCCTGAGGCGAAAAAAGCGGGACCGCCGTTTCCAACAGACCTATGGTGTCCCATCTGAGCCGAGACCTGCGGCTGGGCGTACCAGGGCCGGGCTTGAACCGCCAAGTAATATTTGTCCGGAGCAAGATGCGCAAAGCGGTACTCCCCCAGATCGTTCGTCTGCGTCTCTGCCTGCATAAACTTCGCATGACTGCCTCTCATTAGATCGGAAGCGAAGAGCACCACCTGAGCGCTGCGCACCACCTCGCCGTGCTCGTCGGTCACTCTGCCGCAGATCACTGCCTGGGGATGCAAGCGAAAGGCCAGGTGTTCGGTATCCTGGCCCTTACCCGTCACAATCGCGACGGAGAATCCTCCGTGCTGGTTGTAGGCTTCGTGCAGATAGCCCGTTCGAGTCGCGCTAAGAGAGTACTTCCCTGCCGCGAGTCCCTCGAAAACAAACCGTCCGTCATCACCCGCAACGATAGCGGTTTGTTCGCTGTCGCGAGAAATCAATACTTGCGCATGGGCCACAGGAACATTCGTTACCGCATCCACGACTACGCCGCTGATGCGATAGTCGGCTCCCCCTGGTGGCTCGGAATTTGCTTGAGCCAGCGCCGACAAGAGCGTCAAAGTGAAAAGAAGGGCCCTCATTGCTCCTCCTCCCCCGGCTCTGCTATCTCCGCTGAAATGGTAAGGGTGGCGCGAGGCGCTAAGATCACCTCGGTTGCATGCGTTAAATATCGATCCATCGCCGTTGGATTGCGAAACTCCAGATTCTCAGCGCCTCTCATGGCGATCAC
>Ga0137380_10000305_pt1 | contig 34571 bp, 34 predicted proteins | sample SagtaG_17_FD_104809 | JGI IMG/M metagenome (GOLD analysis project Ga0137380, IMG submission 104809) | Vadose zone soil microbial communities from Sagehorn Ranch, Mendocino, California, USA - Sage2_L_100_16 metaG | ecosystem: Environmental > Terrestrial > Soil > Vadose zone | place: USA...
ACCGGGACCCGGCTGAATTTCCTGATCTCGCGGCAGACCTCGAATCCGTCCAGCGACGGCAGCATCACGTCCAGGATCACCGCGTCGAAGCCGTCCGCGCGGACTCTCGCCAGTCCCTCCCGGCCATCGATCGCCGCGGCCACCCGGAAACCAGCGGCCTTCAGCCCGATGGACACGATCTCACGGATCGACGCGTCGTCCTCGACCAGCAGCAGGCGCTCGTCCACAGTGCACCAATTTCGGTAGCTGCTCAACCGCTCGCACGGCCAGCTCTGTGCGGAATGCTACTGCGTCCCCGAGGGTGTAACACCCCGCCGGCAGGCGCGGCCCCCCGCGTAACCGCACCGGCGGAGTCGGGCGGTAGCCGGCTTGGTCGGCTTCGGCGAGGCAGATGTCCGCGGGCTTTATGCCATCGGAGGTGTTCGGGCTGCGCACGGACGCCGCGGCGGAGGCGACCGCCAGCCGCAGGCATCGTTCGACCGGCCAGCCCTCGTGCAGGCCCAGGATGACGCCGGCGGCGAAGGCGTCGCCCGCGCCCGTGGTGCTGCGTACCTGTTCGCGCGGCAGCCGGACCGAGCCATGCCGCCAGGTGCGGCCGCCGGGGGCGGCGGCGACGCAGCCGGCCGGGAAGTGCACCACCGCGAGCACCGACACACCGTGCTCGATCAGGGCGAGCGCCATCGCCTCAAGCGCCGGCCAGTCCACCGGCCCGTCGACGGTCGGGACCGGTGCCTCGATGCCGGTCAGGGCGCCGGCCTCGAGTTCGTTGATCACGATGCTGTCGAGGTAGGGCAGGCAGGGAAGGGCAACCTCGGCTATCCGGTCCGGCTCCAGGCTGACCAGTTCCAGGTTGGTGTGCAGGCCCGCGGCGTGCGCCCGCTGCAGCAGAGCCGACCAGCCGTTGCCCCCGCCGGGCCGCCGGCGGTCCATGACGGGGTGGATGCCCGGGGCACCCGCGTGCATCATCTGCGCGCCCGAGGCCTGCAGGTCGGCGGTCGAGGCGTCGAATAGCGCGTTAGCCCCGCTGTGATGGAAAAAGGTCCGCCGGCCGCCCCCCCGCTCGATCATCGCGTCGGTGAACGAGGTGACCGCACCGGTCAGCTTCCGGACGCCGGCCGTGTCGATGCCCAGCCGCGCGCACTCGGCGAGGAGGAAGGCGGCGTGCTCGTCATCGCCGACGGCGCCGAGCACCCCGATCGGGAAGGCCGCCCCGAGCATGCGCAGGTCCACGGCCATGTTGAGGCCGGGGCCGCCGGTGCTCAGGGACACCTGCTCGATCGTGGCCAGATGATCCAGAGCCGGATAGGCGTCGATCACCTTCCCGACATCAACCAGGATCGTCCCGGCACACAGGATCCCTCCCGGGTCCTCGCTCATCCGGCCCCCAGTACGGGATCGGTCACCTGCAGGTCGGCCTCGAGCTCGCGGTGGGCCGCGGTCCCGGCCTTGGCCAGGACAGCGTGGTAGGCGCGGACGGCATCGGCCGGACTCAGCTCGCCCCGCAGCACCGGCCGCATCAGGGCCACCAGGTCCAGCTGCGACTCCGCGCGCTGGATCTTGCGCCCGAACAGCGCGACCCGGGCGCCGTGCCTTTCGGCCTGGTGCAGCAGCTCAAAGGCGTCCCTGGTGGTGCCGGACGACCCGCCCAGGATGCCGACCACCAGCGACGGGTCGTACCCGGCCAGCTCGGCCAGCGCGTCCGGGCCGTTGTAGGCCACCTTCAGGAACAGCGGCCGCTGCTCCCGGGTGACCCCGGCCAGGGCGCGGATGATCGAGTCGTTGACGAAGGCCCCGACCTGACTGGGTGCCAGGCCGGCCGGAGCGTTGGGATTGAAGACCTCGAGGAAATGCCGGATGCCGAGCGCGGCGGCCTCCCGGCGGAACCGGCCGTACGCCTCGAGCGTGGCCAGGTCGTATTCCAGCTCGTTGTTGAAGGTCACGGAGTACAGCACCAGATCGCAGAACGGGCGGACGGCGGCCAGGTCGGCCGTGCGGAACGGGCGCGACGGCGCCGCGGTGTAGTGCCCGCCCCGCTGATTCCAGATGTCGGTGCTGTCGTTGGCCCGGATAGCCAGGGTCATTTCCGCCAGCGAGCGGTCCTGGGCCAGGCGCTCCCCGTTGGAAGCCGAGGTCAGGACGATGTCGAGTTCGCCCTGGGCGACCAGGGCGCGCATCGCGCCGAGGTAGTCGCCGCGGGTGCGGTACCGCCCGCCCGGCCCGGGTCCCGCCGAGGTGAGGCCGAACGCCATGTCGGCGTCCTTGGCGTCCGCGATCACGAAGTCGTCTGGGGTGTACCCGCCCGCCGCGATGTGGCCCAGCTTGCGGTCCAGGCGGCGGACGGCCCCGGCAGGAGCAGACATGGAGTCACCTCTCAGTTGAGTCGGCAGGGCCGCGCAGCGGGTCCGTGATCACCGCTCGCCGACGGTGACGAGGACCTTCACGTGATTTCCCGACGAGGCCAGCTCGAAGGCCTCCGCGACCTGGGCCAGCGGCCGGGTGGCGGTGACGAAGTCCGCGGTCCGGACGGCTCCCCGGCCGAGCAGGCCGGCCGATTCGGCGTAGTCCTGGGGCAGGTAGGTGGCACTGCCCTGGATGCGGATCTGGTGGTCCTGCACGATCGGCAGCGGGACGGTGACGTCCCGGGCCGGGACGCCGACGACCATGACCGTCCCGCCCTTGTCGGCGATGGCGATCGCCTGGTCCATGGACGACTGGATGGCCACGCAGTCGAAGACGATGTCGGCGCTCCCGCCCAGCGCCTCGCGCACCTGCCCGGCGACGTCGGGGGTGCGCGCGTCGATGGTCGCATCGGCGCCGAGCGCCTGCGCCCGCTCGCGCTTGGCGAGATTCGGATCGGTGCTGACCACCGTGCCCGCGCCGTGCGCGCGGAGCACGGCCAGGGTGAACAGGCCGATGGTGCCGGCCCCGAGCACGGCGACGGACCGGCCCGCGACGTCCCCGGCCAGGCGGACCGCGTGCACCGGCGTCGACAGCGGCTCGATGAGCGCCGCGGTGTGATCGTCGAACTCCTCCGGCACGGGATGCAGCCGGTTGGCGGCCAGGGTGAAGTAGTCCGCCATGCCGCCCTGGGCGTAGCCGCAGCCGAAGAACCGCAGGTTCTCGCACAGGTTCTCGCGTCCGGAGGTGCACATCTTGCACGCCCAGCAGGGCAGGTCGGGCTCCACGATGACCCGCTGTCCCGGCGTCCAGGGCCCCGCACCCGTCTCGATCACCCCGACGACCTCGTGGCCCGGCCGGTACGGCAGCGGGACGAACGGGTGGTGCCCGCGGGCCGCGTGCAGGTCGGATCCGCACACGCCGACCGCCAGCGTGCGGACCAGGGCCTCGTCCGGGCCGGGGGCGGGTACCTCCGCCTCCTCGACGGCGATCCGGCCCGGGTAGACGACGACGCGTCGCATGGTCCTCCTATGCCGTGGCGTACTGGTCGAGGTCGGCGAACGTCTTCCGCACGCCCTGCTCGAGCAGGGCGGCCAGGATCGAGCGGTACACGCCGGTGAACCGCGGGTCGTCGGCCAGGTCGCCGAAGACCGCGCGGTTGCCCGCCAGGAAGGCGGCCGGATCGCCGCGCTGCCGCCGCGCCGCGGCTTGCAGTTGCGGCGCGAGGACGTCGTCGATCTCGTACGTCTCGCCGTTCTCGTCGGCGCCCTCGGCGTAGCGGGCCCAGCTGGCCACGACGGCGGCTGCGCGGGTCACGGGACCGCCGGCGGCGAGCTGGTGCCTGATGACGGGGAGCAGGAACTTGGGGATCAGGTCGGACGTGTTGGCGCACAGCCGGGCCACGGTGTCGCGTACCTCGGGATTGGAGAACCGCTCGATCAGCTGGCGGGCGTACTGATGCAGGTCGATGCCGGGCACCGGCCGCAGCGTGGGGATGGCCTCGGCGGTCATGTAGTCCAGCAGGAACCCGGCGAACAGCGGGTCCGTCGTGACCTCGTGCACGAGCCGGTACCCGACCAGGTAGCCCGGATAGCACAGGGCCTGGTGACTGGCGTTGAGCAGCCGCAGCTTCATCAGCTCGTACGGCTCCACGTCCGGGACGATCTGCACGCCGGCGTCTTCGAGCGGCGGCCGCCCGGCGGAGAAGCTGTCTTCGAGCACCCACTGCGTGAACGGCTCGCAGAGCACGGGCCACCGGTCGTCGAGGCCGAACCGGCGGCTGAGCTCGGCCCGGTCCCCGTCGGTCGTCTGCGGCGTGATCCGGTCCACCATGCAGTTAGGGAACCGAACGTGCCGGGTCATCCACCCGGCCAGCTCCGGATCGCGCAGGCGGGCGAACGCGGTGAACGCGCGCCGGCTCACGTGGCCGTTGCCCTGGACGTTGTCGCAGGACAGGATGCTGAAGGCCGGGATGCCCCGGGCGCGCCTGCGGGCCAGCGCCTCGGTCACGAGCCCGAAGACGGTGCGGGGCGCGGCCCCCGGCTGCAGGTCAGCCACGACCGGCGGGTCGGACGCGTTGAACTCGCCGGTGACCGCGTCGAGGTTGTAGCCGCCTTCGGTGACGGTGAGCGACACGATCCGGGTGGCCGGCCCGGCCATCTTCTCGATCGCGGCTTCGGGGTCGTCGGGCGCGAACAGGTACTCGGTGATCGACCCGATCACGCGGGGCTCCCAGGTGCCGTCGCTATGCCGCAGGACCAGGGTGTAGAGGCCGTCCTGGGCGGCCAGCGCGTCGCGCATCCTGACGTTGGACGGCTGCAGGCCGATCCCGCAGATGCCCCAGTCCAGCGCCGCGCCGCGGTTCATCAGCGTGTCGATGTACATGGCCTGGTGCGAGCGGTGGAAACCGCCGACGCCGATGTGCACGATGCCGGTGCTGACCTGGCGGCGATCGTATCGGGGCCCCGGCACGCTCAGCTGCGCCAGGGTCTGCTCGGTCAGGACGGTCATGCGGTTCCCCCTCGCAGGGCCGAGACGGCGCGCCGGAACCTGGCGTAGCGTTCCGCGTGGCAGGCGGCCATGGCCGGGTCGGGTTCGGCCGCCAGGCCGGCCGGCGGGGCCAGCGGCCCGGCGATGTCGTCAAAGCTCAGCAGGCCGGCGGCGTGGGCGCCCAGCAGGGCGGCGCCCCGGCCGGACGCGGCGGGCACGTCCACGGCGTACAGCGGCAGCCCGAGCACGTCCGCGAGCAGCTGCCGCCAGCCCGCGGCCAGGGTCCCCCCGCCGGCCAGCCGCAGCCGCGGCGGGCGATGGCCGGCCAGCAGCGCGTCCAGCGCGTCGCGGATCGCGAACGCGGTTCCCTCCAGCGCGCACCGCAGCAGCGCGGTCCGGTCGTCGGCCAGCGACAGCCCGGTCCAGGAGCCGCGCAGCGCCGGATCGCCATACGGTGTCCGCTCCCCGGACAGGTGCGGGACGAAGATCGGGTGGTGCGCCAGGACCGGGTGATCGGCGCTGGCGTACAGCTCCGCCCAGCTGGCGTTCATGACCTCGCGCACCCAGTTGAGGCTGAGCCCGGCGCTGACGGTGGCGCCCATCTGGTACCAGCCGTCCGGCGTCGCCGACCGGTACAGGTTGACCCCGGCGTCGGCCCGGCTGACCGGTGCGGCCAGCGGCCGGATGACCTGCGCGCCGGTGCCGACGGTCAGCTGCACGTCACCCGGGCCGATGCCGCTGCCGAGGGCCGCCGCCGCCGTGTCGCCGGCCCCGGCCGCGACCGGGATGCCCGCGGGCAGCCCAAGCTCGGCCCCGGCCCCGGCGGTCAGGCGGCCGGCCGGCGCGCCGGCCGAGGGCAGCAGCGGCGCCAGCAGGGCGGCGTCCAGGCCCAGTGCGCTGACCACCTCGAGGTCCCAGCGGTCGCCCGGCACGTCGTAGAGCAGGCTGGCGGACGCGTCGCTGGGCTCGGCGTGGACCTCGCCGGTGAGGCGGGCGCGCAGCCAGTCCTTGGGCTGCAGCGCCCAGCGGGCCGCGGCGTACGTGCGCGGCTCGTTCTCCGCGACCCAGATGAGCAGCGGTCCGGTCATGCCGGGGGCCAGCGGGTTGGCCAGCCTGGCCAGCGCGGCGTCGCCGAGCCGCCGGTAGCCGCGCAGCGCCCCGGTGGCGCGGCTGTCGGCCCACAGCAGGGCCGGACGGAGCGCGCTGCCGTCGGCGGACGCCAGCACCAGGCCGTGCATCTGCCCCGACAGCCCGATGGCCGACGGCCGGGCCCCGGCCGCGTCGACGGCCGCGTCCACGGCCTGGCGGGCGCAGCCGGTCACCGCGCTCCACCAGTGGGCCGGCTCGCTCTCGGCGTAGCCGGCCCGCGCCGAGGTCACGGCGTAGCCGGCCGACGCCTGCGCCAGGACCCTGCCCCCGGTGTCGGCCACGACCGCCTTGGCCGAGCTGGTGCCAAGGTCCAGCCCTAGGGTGCAGACCGCGCTCATCCCCGCCAGCACTTCACGTTCACTGCTGCCAGCACCCCGCGGTCACTGCGGCCAGCACTCGATGATGATCTTGTGGACGGTCCGGTCGCCGCGCAGCGCGTCCAGGGCGCCGGCGTAGTCGTCGAGCGGGAACCGGTGCGTGATGAGGCCTTCGGTGCGGGCCCGCCCGGTCCGCAGCGCCGCGATCGCGGCCGGGAACGAGTTGATCTCGGCGAAGGACCCCTTGATGGTGATCTCGCGCCTGAACACGTCGTACGGGCTGACCCGCACCAGGTCCTCGGGCTCGGTCACGCCGTAGAACAGCACCGTCCCGCCGCTGCGGGTCAGCGGCACGCACTGCTCCGACACGGCCGCCGACCCGGTGGCGTCGACCACGATGTCGAAGCCGTCGCCCGAGGCCGCCTTCAGCGTGGCGGCGTCGCCGGCCAGGTCCGCGCGGTCCATCAGGAACGTCGCGTCGAGCCCGAGGTCCTCGGCGCGCTTGAGCTTGAACGCCGACGACGCCGCCACCGTCACGCTGGCCGCGCCGCCGCGCGCGATGAGCTGGGCCAGCAGCAGGCCGGTCGGGCCGGCGCCGAAGACCAGGGCCGAACTCCCCGGCCGGGGAGCCAGCGTCTCCACCCCGTGCGTGGCGCACGCCGTGGGCTCGGTGAACACCGAGACGTCGGGGTCGATGCCGTCCACGGAGAAGACCAGGCTGGCGGGGACCGTGACATATTCGGCGAAGGAGCCTGGCCAGTTCGTGCCGAGCCCCTTGAGGTTGGCGCACAGCAAGGTGCGCCCGGTCCGGCAGTAGTCGCAGTGCCCGCAGTTCATGTTCGGGTTGACCGAGACGTATTCGCCGACGCGGAACCCCTCGGTGCCCGCGCCCAGCGCGTCCACCGGTCCGACCAGTTCGTGGCCGGGGGTCAGCGGGAACTCGGCGAAGAACTTGCCGTTGTGGATGTGCAGGTCGGTGCCGCAGATCCCGGTTTGCCGCACGCGCACGCGCACCTCGCCCGGTTTCGGGTCGGGTGCCGGGATCTCCCTGATCGTGTAACTGCCCGGGGCGTCGTAGACGACGGCTTTCATGCTGCTCCTCACTCCTGGGCCGGCGTCGCCTGCCTGCTGCTGGTCAGGTGACTGAGCAGGCCGCTCATCCTGGTGCCCCCGCCGCGCAGGGCGGCGGCGCGCCGCTGCTGGTCGACGTAGACGGCGGCGACGAGCACGGCGCCCACCACGACCTGCTGCCAGAACGGCTGGATACCGATGATCACGAATCCGTTCTGCAGCGTGGCCGGGATGAACAGGCCGATGACGCTGCCGAAGATGGACCCGTAGCCGCCGAACAGGCTGGTGCCGCCGATGACGACGCCCGCGATCACGCTGAGGTTGGTAGCGGTCTGCCCGCCGATCGTGGTCGACTGGAAGAACGCCAGGTTGAGCCAGCCGGCGAAGCCGGCCAGCAGGCCGGACAGGGCGTAGACCTTGATCAGGTGACGGTTGACGTTAATGCCGGAACGCCGGCCCGCCTCGGGATTCGAGCCGAGCGCGTAGGTGTACAGCCCGAACCGGGTCCGGTGCAGGATGACGATCCCGATCACCACGATGACCGCGGCGATGACGGCCAGCGTCGGGACCTGCCAGACGATGTTGCCGAAGCCCACCGAGTTGACCATGACGGTCGGCACGTTGCGCAGGTCCACGCCGCCGGTGATCACCTCGGCCAGGCCAAGCGACATGCCCAGGGTGCCGAGCGTGACGATGAGCGGCGGGACCTTCGCCCTCGCGACGAGGAACCCGTTGATCAGGCCCCAGCCGAACCCGCAGCCGATGGCCACCAGGGCGCCGAGGATGGCGGTACCCCAGCCCTGGCCGCCGCTCACGGCCGCCATCGCCTTATCGGCGACGACGCCGCTGAAGACCAGGACGCTGCCTATCGAGAGGTCGATGCCGCCGGTGACGATGACGAAGGTCATGCCGACACCCAGGACCGCCAGGATCGCGGTGCTCTGCACGATCCCGCGGATGTTGAACACGGTGGGGAAGCTGCTGGGCTTGAGGATCGAGAAGACCATGACGATCACGGCGAGCACGAGGATGATCTGCAGCGCCTGCAGCCGGGCCAGCCGCGCGAGCCGGCCGGTCGGCTCCTCTTCGCTCGGCGCCGCGTCGGCCGGGGCGGCCGGCGGCACGGTCGTCTGCTCGGTCATGACTGGTTCTCCTGCGTCACGGCACCGGTCATCGCCCCGACCAGTTCCTCCATCGTCGTGTCCTTGGCTCGGTACGTGGCCACCCGATGGCCGAGCCGCAGGACCTGCACCTCGTCGGCGACCTGGATCACATGGGGCATCGAGTGGCTGACGAACACCACGCCCAGGCCGCGGTCGCGCACCCGGCGGATCAGGTCGAGGACGCCCTTGGTCTGCACCACCCCGAGGGCGGCCGTGGGCTCGTCGAGCAAGACGATCCGCTTGGCCCAGGCGGCCGCGCGGGCCACCGCGACCGCCTGCTTCTGGCCGCCGGACATGGCGCCGACGCTGCCGGAGAAGTTGCGCACGGTGGCGCCGAGCTCGTCGAACGCCTTCTTGCTGCCCGCGCGCATCTCCGTGTTGTTCATGAAGCCCAGCCGCCCCATGACCCCCGAGCGCATGACCTCGCGGCCGAGGTACATGTTCTGCACCGGATTGAGATGAGGCGCCAGCGCCAGATCCTGGTACACGGTCTCGATGCCGAGGTGCCGCGCGACGAGGGGCCCCGAGATGGTCACCGGCTGGCCGTCGATCAGGATCTCGCCCGCCGTCGGCGTCTCGGTGCCCGAGAGGATCTTGACCAGCGTGCTCTTGCCGGCCCCGTTGTCCCCGATAAGCGCGACGACCTCGCCCGCCTTAACCTCGAAGTCGGCCCCTGACAACGCGCTGACGTGGCCGTACACCTTGGTGATGTCCCGTGCTTCCAGCGCCAGGCTCATCGGCTCCACTCCTTCTCGACCGCGGTCCCACTGAAGCGGCGGAGCGCGTCGCCGGCCCCGCAACGTGCCTGTAACCATGCCGCAATGTTTACGAAGAGAGTGCCCTCTCATGTCACCGATGTCAAGATCTGAATCCGAAACGATACATGCTGCGCAAACGCGCTAGTAAGGCCGGTATGAAGATCGAATGTTCAGGGTCTTGACATCGGTGACATGACTGCTGCAAGATCAATCCGTTATGTTTCCGCGAGGTTGCCAACAGCTAAACATGCCGGTCAGCCGATCGCCAGCAGGGCCCCGGATGCCCCGGTACGGCTCGCACCCGCCCCGGACCGGCAGCCCCCCAGATTCACGCGAAGGAGCAGATATGAAGCGGTCTAAGGTGGTACCAACCGCGGGTGCGGCAGTCGTGCTGCTGGCACTCACGGCGGCGTGCTCGTCGTCGGGCTCGACCTCGAGCCCCACCGGCGGGGCCACGACAGGCGGGGCCACGGCCGCCGGCAAGAACTACAAGATGACGTTCATCCAGGGCGTGGCCGGCGACGGCTTCTACGTCACGATGCGGTGCGGCATCCAGGCGGAGGCCAAGAAGCTCGGCAACATCACCGTCAACACCCAGGGGCCGTCGAAGTTCGATCCCACCCTGCAGAACCCGATCATCCAGTCGGTCACCGCGGCGCACCCTGACGCCATCCTGATCGCTCCTAACGACGTGTCAGCCAGCCGGCCCCCGATCGCCCAGGCCATGGCCGCGGGCATCAAGGTCGTGCTCGTCGACACCACACTGACCGACCCGTCCGGCGCCGTCTCGCAGATCTCCTCGGACAACCTGGCCGGCGGGGCCGACGCCTTCGCCGCGATCAAGCAGCTCGTGCCCGGTGGCGGCGAGGTGCTCGTGGTCAACGTCAATCCCGGTATCAGCACCACCGACCAGCGCGCTTCGGGCTTCGCGGCCGCGGCCAAGGCCGACTCCAAGTTCAAGTACGTGGGCATGCAGTTCGACCAGGACAGCGCCTCGGTGGCCGCGCAGGTCACGCTGGCGGCGCTGCAGAAGAACCCCGGCATCGTCGGCATCTTCGCGACCAACCTGTTCTCCGCCGAGGGCGCCGCCACCGGCATCCGCCAGGCCGGCAAGTCGGGCAAGGTGAAGGTCGTCGGCTTCGACGCGGACCCTGCACAGGTCACCGCGCTGAAGCAGGGCACCGTGCAGGCGCTCATCGCCCAGCATCCGTACGACATCGGGACCAACGCGGTCGACCAGGCCGTCGCGGCCCTGTCGGGCAAGACGACCACCCCGAAGATCGGCACCAAGTTCACCATCATCACCAACGCCAACCTGAACTCGGCCGACAGCCAGGCAGCGATCTACAAGTCCAGCTGCTGATAGCGGGCCCCCCAAGCGAATGGTCCCCCGGTGCGCTGCGCCGGGGGACCCCTCGCCGCCAGAGCAGACGCCTAGTCTGGAGGCGATCCACGATGACCACCATGCGCGACGTCGCTCGTGTCGCCGGCGTCAGCGCCAAGACCGTCTCCCGGGTCTTCAACGACGATCCCCACGTCACCGCGGAGACCAGGGACCGGGTCCGCTGGGCGATGCAGAAGCTGAACTACGTGCCGAACATGCTGGCCCGGAGCTTCCGGGCCGGCGCGGACGCGGCGGTCGGCCTGGCCGTTCCCGACCTCGGCGACCCGTTCTTCGCGGAGATGACGAGCAGCATCGAGATCGACCTGGTCGAGCGCGGAATGGCCGTGGTGGTGACCAGCCTGGGCCGGGGCGTCGACAGCGAGCGCTCGGCGCTGGAGGCGCTGCTGCGGCGCCAGATCAGCGGCCTGATCGTGGCCTGCGTGAGCGCGGACCAGGCCTACCTGGCCCCGTGGCAGGAGCGGACGCCGATGGTGTTCGTCGACCGGGCCCCGAAGGGGCTCTCCGGCGTCTACGTGATCGAGGACGATCTGGGCGGCGCCCGCCAGGCGGTGAGCCACCTCGCCCGTCACGGGCACAGGCGCGTCGCCTTCTTCGGTGTTTCCACCCACGTCACGACCACCCAGCGCCGGCTCAAGGGCTACCGGTCGGCGGTGGCCGACAACGGCCTGGCGGACAGTCCCGACCTCATCTGCATTCCCTCCGAGTCGGCCGACGAGGCCGCCGCCGAGCTGGTGAAGCGCCTGGCGGCACCGGACCCTCCCACCGCCGTCTTCTCCTCGACCATCCTGTGCACGATGGCGCTCGTCCGCGCCTTGCAGCGGGCCGGGCGCACCGACATCGCGCTGGTCGGGTTCGGCGACATACCCATGGCCGAGGCCCTCACCCCCGCGGTGACGGTCCTTGACCAGGACCCGGCCGGGCTCGGGCGCATCGCCGTCGAACGCCTCGTCCAGCGCATCGAGAACCCCCACGGCCCGCTCCGCCGCCGGACCGTTCTCCCGGTTCACCTCATCCCGAGGGGATCGGGCGAGCTGCCTCCCTGCTAGCAACGACCGGGCCAGGAAGGACGACCATGAGCGAACCAGGAACAGCGCAGCCGGGAACGGGGCCGTGGCGCCGCGCAGAAGCGGCCCGGCTGATCGCGTTCGCGCGCGGGGCCGCGCTGGCCGGCGGCGGTTTCGGCTGGCTCGACGAGCACGGCCAGATCGACGCGGCGCAGCCGTGCCCGCTGTACGTCAACGCCCGCATGACCCACGCGTTCGCCCTCGCGCACCTCGACGGCGTGGCCGGGGCGCACGCCCTGGCCGCGTCCGGGCTGCGGGCCCTGGCCACCCGCTACGCCGACAGCGAGAACGGCGGCTTCGTGTCCAGCATTGACGTCACGGGGCAGGTCGTCGACACCGCCAAGGAGAACTACGGGCACGCCCACGCGCTGCTGGCGGCCTCCAGCGCGCTGGCCGCCGGAATCCCCGGTGCCGGCGCCGCCCTCGCGGCCGCCGCGGCCGCCATCGAACAGCACTTCTGGTCCGACGCGGAAGGCTGCGCGCGCGATTCCTGGAACGCCGAGTTCACCGAGCTGGAGCCGTACCGCGGCGCCAACAGCAACATGCACTCGGTGGAGGCGTACCTCGCCACGGCGGACGCCACGGGCAACCCGGTCTGGCGGGCCAGGGCCGCCGCCATCGCCACCCGCCTGATCGATGATCATGCCCGGGCCCACGCCTGGCGGGTACCCGAGCACTACGACGAGAACTGGCAGCCCCGGCCGGACTACAACGCCGACAACCGCAGCGACCAGTTCCGGCCGTACGGCACCACCCCGGGTCATTCCTTCGAGTGGGCCCGGCTGCTGCTGGCGCTGGAGGCCGCCGAGACGACGCCCCCCGGCTGGCTGCTCGAAGCGGCTGTCGCGCTCTTCGAGGTGGCCGTCGCCGACGCCTGGCGCCGGGACGGCCACCCGGGCCTGATCTACACCGTCGACGCGGACGGTCGGCCGGTGGTGACGGCCCGCATGCACTGGGTGGAGTGCGAGGCCGTGCTCGCCGCCGACGCGCTGCACCGGCGCACCGGGGAGGAACGCTTCGCCGCGGCCGCGGCCCGGTGGTGGGGTGAGATCGACCGCTACTTCCTCGACCGGGAGAACGGCGGCTGGTGGCAGGAACTGGCCCCGGACATGACCCCGGCCTCGTCCACCTGGTCGGGCAAGCCGGATCTCTACCACTCCTACCAGGCCGTCCTGTTCCCGTCCCTCCCGCTGAGCCCGACCGCGGCCACCGCCATGGCCCAGCGGAGATCGTGACACGGCTCGCCGCCGTCCTGGTCGGCGGGCCCCCGGCGACGGGCAAGAGCACGCTCGCCGCCGCCCTGGCGCCTCGCCTCGGCGCCGCCCTGCTGGACCTCGACGTCGCCACCGGCCCGCTCACCCGGGTGGTGTCCGACCTGATCGGCGTGCGCGACCTGGACGATCCCGCGCTGGCCGGGCTGACCCGGGCGGCGCGCTACGACACGCTGCTCGGCCTGGCCGAGGCGAACCTGCGGGCCGGCCGGCCGGTGGTTCTCGTCGCACCATTTAGTACCGAACGGGCCCGGCCATCCGCCTGGGCCACCACCACGCGGCGTCTGGAGGGCGACCCCACCCTGGTCTGGCTGCACCTGCCGCCCGAGGAGCTGATCCGGCGCCTGCGGAGGCGCGCCCTGGCCCGCGACGAGAGCAAGGTCCGCGACCCCGCCTCCTTCCTGGCCGGCCTGGACCTAGCCCCGCCCGTCATCCCGCACCTCCCCCTGGACGCCTCCCAGCCAACCGCCACCCAGGTCCAAGCCATCCTCACCCACCTCGCCCGCTAGCCCCCCTCCCGCCCCCCGCTCCGCTCCGCTGCCCCCGATTTGTCTGCAGTTTCGGGTGCTATAACCCCCGGAACTGCAGACAAAGGCGCGGACGCCCCTCCCGGCCAGTCTTGCCATCGATGGCAAAGTGAGGCAGAATCCGAGTATGCCATCGATGGCACACTATGCGGAGAGGCTCGCGGCGGTGATGATCTCGTGACCGGGGCAACCAGGCTGCTCGATGTCGCGAACGCGGCCGGGGTGAGCCTGCGCACTGCCTCGCGGGTGCTGAACGACGATCCGCGGGTCGCGCCGCTCACCCGGCAGCGCGTCCGGGCGGCGATGCTGGACCTGCGCTTCGAGCCCGATGCGATGGCCCGGTCGCTGCGGGCGGGCACCGACACCGCGATCGGGTTCGTGGTGGAGTCCATCTCGGATCCGTTCTTCGCCGAGGTCATCGACGCGGTGGAGCTCGAGATGTCACGGCACGGCCGGTCCGTGCTGGTCGCGAGCACCCGGCGGGACCCCGGCTGGGAACGGGATGTCATCGGGCGGATGGTGCAGCGGCGGGTCGCCGGGCTGCTGCTCAGCCCGACCGGCGATGACCACGCCTGGCTCGACCCGCGCGTGCCCGTCGTGCTCGTCGACCGGCCGGCGCCGGGCCTGTCCGCGGACCTCGTCGAGATCGACGACCACCGCGCCGCGTTCGGCGCCGTGGCGCATCTCATCGCGCACGGGCACCGGCGCATCGCCTACATAGGAGACACGCCGGCCATCCCCACCTCGGCCGCTCGCCTGCGCGGTTACCGCGATGCCCTGGCGCAGCACCGGGTCGAGGCGGACGAGCAGCTGGTCAACTGGGAGTGTGCCACCAGCCAGGCCGCCGCGCACGCGGTCTCCGCCCTGGTCGGCGGCCCCCGCCCGCCGACCGCGATCCTGAGCGCCACGACGCGGGCGTCGCTGGGCGTGGTGCCGGCCCTGCACTCGGCCCGGCGCACGGACATCGCCCTCGTCTCGTTCGGTGACTTCCCGATGGCCGATGCCCTGCGCCCGGCCGTCACCGTCGTGGACCATCCCGGCCACGAGATCGGGCGGGCGGCCGCGGCGCGGCTCCTGGCCCGCCTGGCCCGGCCCGGCCTGCCCGTCGAGCGCATCCAGGTGCCGGCCAGGATCATCAGGCGCGGGTCCGGGGAACTCCGCCCGTGACCAACGTCGTCATCGGCATCGACATCGGCACCACCTCATCGAAGGCCGTGGCCCGGTCCACCTCGCACCGCGGCGCCCCGTACGCGGAGCAGCCCACCCCGTGGCACACCGGCAGCTGCGGCCAGACCGAGATCGATGCGGACTGCCTGGTCAGCGTGGCCGTCGACCTGATCGGGCACGCCGTCCTGGCGGCCGAATCAGCGTGGGGACCGGTCCGCGTGCGCAGCATCGGCGTGACCGGCCTGGCCGAGAGCGGCGTGCTGCTCGACCCGGCCGGGCGGCCGGCCGCCCCGGTGATCGCCTGGTTCGATCACCGCGGCGGGAACGAGATCGAGCAGCTGGGCCGGGAGGCTCCCGGATTCGCCGCCGCCTTCGAGCGCACCACGGGCCTGCCGTGGTCCAGCCAGGCCAGCCTGGCCAAGCTGCTGTGGCTGCGCGCCAGCGGGAGTCCGGCCGGCCCCGCCTCCACCTGGCTGAGCGTGCCCGAATGGATCGTCTTCGCCCTGGGCGGCGATCCGGTGCGCGAGCCGTCGCTGGCGTCCCGGACCGGTCTCATCGATCAGGGCACGGGCGAGGCCTGGCCTGAGGCCCTGGCGGTGGCCGGGCTGCCCGCCCGGATTCTTCCCGCCGAACGGCCGGCCGGGTCTCGCGCCGGGTACCTGCGGCACGGCGGCGTCGTCTCCGCCGCGGCGGGCGCGGTGCTGACGGTGGCCGGGCACGACCATCCGGTGGCGGCCATCGGCGCCGGCGCGGCCGGGGCAGACGAGCTGTTCAATTCCAGCGGCACCGCGGACGTGCTGGCCCGTTCCATCCCCGGGACGCTGGCGGAGGCCGGACGCCAGCGCGTGGTGAGCGCCGGCTGGTCGATCGGGCGGCACGTGCTGCCTGACACCAGCCTGCTGCTGGCCGGGGTCAGCGGCGGGCTGCTGCTGCGGCGCGTCCTGGCCGCCCTGGGAGCCGGGTCCGACGCGGCCCGGGCGGCGCTCGACCAGGCCAGCCTGAGCGTCGGTGAGCTGCCCGCCGGCCTGTCGGTCAGCGGCGACGGCCGGACCTCCGGCGACGTGGTGCTGCGCATCCAGGACGGCGCCTCGCCCGCCTCGATCTGGACCGCCGCCGTCCGCTACACCGCGGCCCAGGCCCGGCTGTTGCTCACGGACATCGAGAAGGTCGTCGGCCCGCACCGGCGGGCCGTGGCCGCGGGGGGCTGGACGCAGCTGGCCAGCGTCCGCGCGGCCAAGGCAGCCGTCATCGACACGCTGAGCTTCTCACCCGTTGTCCAGCCCGGCGTCACCGGCGCCGCCCTGCTGGCCGCGTTCGCCCTTGACGGCGGGGACCTCGCCGGCTTCATCCGAGAAGGAATGACATGACACACGCCACCAAAGCCCGCACGGGAACGCTGGACGACATCGCCAGCGACAGCCATGTGTTCTCCATCGTCGCCATGGACCAGCGCAACACCCTGCGCCGCATGTTCACCGCCGCGGGCCTCGACGCGAGCGACGACGACCTGCGCACCGCGAAAGCCGACGTCGCGCGGGTCCTGACGCCGGCCGCCAGCGGGCTGCTCTCCGACCCGACCTACGGCGTCCCGGCCATCACCGAGGCGAAGGCGCTCGCCCCGGACTGCGGGCTGCTCGTCGCGGCCGAACCATCCGAGCGGCGCAGCTACCACGGCGAGCCGCGCACCCACCGGGACCCGGCCCTGGACGCTCAGTGGGTCCTGGACCAGGGCGGCGATGCGCTGAAGTTCTTCGTCCAGCTGCGCGCCGACCGCCCCGCCCCGGCTGCGGGGGAGCCGGACCCGGTCGCCGAGGGGCTGGCCGTGTGCGCGGAGATCATCCGCGACTGCCGCGACCGGGGTGTCCCCGTGGTCATCGAGAACCTGGTGTACGCGCGGCCCGGGGAGGAGCTGCACGGCCAGGCCCGCGAAGACGCCATCATCGAGACGGCCCGCGCCCTCGACGACCTGGACATCGACCTGCTCAAGCTCGAGTACCCCGGTTCGCCTGACGGCTGCCGGCGGCTCGCCGCGGTGCTGCGCCGGCCGTGGGCCGTGCTGTCCGCCGGGGTGCCCTTCGACCAGTTCACCGACATCATCCGCATCGCCGCCGACGAAGGGGGAGCCTCGGGCTTCATCGCCGGCCGTTCGGTGTGGCGCGAGGTGGTGAGCCTCACCGGTCAGCAGCGCGAGGAGTTCCTCACCACCGTGGCGCTGCCCCGGCTGGAAAGGCTGGTCGAGGTGGCGGCCCGCCGGGCCCGCCCCTGGACCGAGGTCAGCCGGCCGGCCTACCCGGCCGGGTGAAGGACGTCCGCCGGCGGCAGGTCCTGTACCTGCTGCTTGGTGAGGTTGAGCCGGATGCCGTCGTCGACGCTGGTCACGGCGCCGATCGGGATGGCCACTTCCTTACGGCCCCACAAGTGCCCCTCCTGGAGGAGCACGTGGGTCACGTGGCAGCTCTTAGCGTCGATGACCAGCCCCTGGACCCGCCCGATCTGGCCGTCGGTGGCATGGACGTGCTCACCGCGGCGCACCTCCACCTCGTCCAAGGGGATGGCGTGGCGGGTGACCGTCATCGGGTCGCAGTAAGCCGCGGCTATGCCCATGTTGTAGTAGGGCATCACGAGCACGTGGCCCGGGTCATAGCCCTCGTATCCGGACGTGCCGGGCAGGAACCGCGTCTCCTCGGCGGGATCGAGCTTCTCGAACTCCGCCAGGGTGCAGCCGAGCCGGATCTGGCCCGTGGTGGCGTCGACAAGGTCGAGCGGGACAAGCCGGGCGTAGCCATGCCGGTGCTTCGGTTCGACCACGAGATGGGTGACCGTACGGGCCAGCGGGTCAACGACCACGCGGGTCACTTCGCCGCAGACCCCATCAGTACCTGTGGCCCCGGCCCCGATCGTGAACGACGCTGTCTCTTCCATCGCCACCCTCCTAATCCGCATCATCCTTCTCGGTGCGCCTGGAAGGCAAGGGGCCTGGTGAGGCGGGCACGCAGTGACCTACGAGGCCTTGGGCAGGTCCCGCCGTGATGGCTCCTCCGCGGCCGGTTCCGCGGCCGGTTCCGCGGGCTCTTCCGCGGGCTCTTCCGCGGTCGCCTCCGCGCCGGGCCCGGCGGGCCTGGCCGGGTGAGCCGCGCGCATCAGGCGTGCGGTGACCACGGCCAGCCCGATGATCAGCACCCCGGTGATCGACAGCGCCGCCGGGACGCCCAGCGACCTGTGGAAGTAGGTAACCACCACGGACGTGACGTAGCCGAACATGGCGATCGTGCCCAGGCCGAGCAGGACGGCGTTCTGCAGCGGGACGCTGACGGCCATGGCCGTGGCGGCGGTGACGATCCCGATCGCGTACATCCAGCCGTACGGCCCGGCCGCGATGGCCGGCGCGATCAGGGCCAGGAGGGCACCCAGCGGCACGGTTACCCACATCGGCTCGATGTACCGCCGCCACCCGAGCCCCGCCCAGGCGAGGCCGAAGCCCCACAGCGCGAGCGCGTAGGCGACCGAGACCCGGTCGGTGGCGTTGGCGCCGGCGGCCGTGGCGATGATGCCGCAGATCATGATGACCAGCCCGGCGAACAGGGCGGCATCCTGCGGGGCACGCCGGCGGGCCAGCCACAATGCCGCCGAGTACACGGTGACCGCCAGCCCGGTGCCCAGGACCGTCGCGGCACCCGTGTTCGGGTCCGCGGCGGAATAGATCACGTCGTGCGTCGCGTACCCGGCGGCTCCGGCCACACCGACCGCGGAAAGGAACCACACGACCCCGGCCAGCCGCTGGATCGCGGGCTCACGCACCCGGCGCAGGGCGACGCCGACGAGGAGGAAGAACAGCGCGGTGCCGGCGAAAACGGCCACGTGGCCCCCGGCGCTGAAATGGCTCCAGCGCTGGCCGACCGCGGCCACGCCGCCCACCAGGAGCAGGATCGCGCCGATGTACGCCACCGCTTCTGTCACAAGCGCAATGCGCCGCTTCTCCGGTTCCCCCTCCGCGGCCTGCCCGGTAGCCAGCAGGCCCTGCCGCCGCGCCCAGCGGTAGAACCCGCCGAAGACCGCCGCCGCGACGAGCGCGAGCACGATGAGCGAAATCATGGCAACCCCCTTCGCCCAGGGATCCCGGACCGGGCCAAGGTTCCGTCAATTGCAGGTTCCGGCCTGCGGAGCGGCTCGACTAGGGCCGAAGGTCAGCGGCTCGCTACCAAAGGTCACCAGGCCCGGCCTGGCCGGTGCACATCACCGGTGCACATCACTGGCCGGCCGCCATGCTCCGGGCGGCGATGTAGCCGAACGTCATGGCCGGGCCGATCGTCGCGCCGGCGCCGGCGTAGCTGTGGCCCATCACCGCCGCGCTCGCGTTGCCCGCGGCGAACAGGCCCTCGATCGGGGTGCCGTCCGCGCGGAGCACCCGGGCGCGCTCGTCGGTGCGCAGGCCGCCCTTGGTGCCCAGGTCACCGGGGACGATCTTGACGGCGTAGAACGGCGGCCGGGCCAGCGGGGCCAGGTTGGGGTTCGGCCGGCAGCGCGGGTCGCCGTAGTAGCGGTCGTAGGCCGAGTCGCCGCGGCCGAAGTCCTCGTCCCGGCCGGCCGCGGCGAACTCGTTGACCCTGCTCACGGTCTTGACCAGGCCCTCGGCGTCGACGCCGGCCGCGGCCGCGAGCCCGGCCAGGTCGTCCGCGCGGACCACCGTCCCGGCGGCGTACCAGCGGCGGGGGAGCGGCTTGCCTGGTGGCAGGCCGGCGAACACGTACCGGCTGCGGTAGCGCTGGTCGAACACCAGCCAGGCCGGGATGTGCGGGTTCTCCGGCGTGTCGGCGTCGTACATGGCGTGCACCGCGTCGACGTACGGCGCCGCCTCGTTGACGAACCGCTGGCCCGCGCCGTTCACCAGGACGCAGCCGGGCAGGCTGCGCTCGGCCAGGCAGAAGTACGGGCCGCCGGGCAGCGGGATGGACGGCCCCCACCAGGCGTCGTCCATCAGCCCGGTGGCCGCGCCCAGGTCCATCCCGGCCCGGATCCCGTCGCCGGTGTTCCCGGCCGCCCCGGTGGTCCACTCGGTCCCGACGGGAGGGCGCTGGTACTGGCGGCGCATCTCCTCGTTGCGCTCGAAGCCGCCGGTGGCGACCAGCACCCCGCGCCGCGCCGCGATCAGCGCCGGCTCGCCGCCGCGCGTCACCCGGACCCCGGTGACCCGGCCGTCCCGCACCTCCAGGCCGGTCAGCGGGGTGTCCAGCCAGACCGGCACGCCGCTGGCGAGCAGCCCGGCGCGCAGGCCCGCGGCCAGCGCCTGCCCCAGGCTGAGCGTCCGCTGCCCGAGCAGCCGGGCGCGCGCGGCCCGGCCCGCTACCCGCAGGCCCGCGCGGACGGCGCGCGGATGGCGCCCCAGGCTCAGCCAGCGGTATTCGGCCTGGGTGATGGCCACCGGCGAGGGCAGGTAGGGCCGGCCGAGGTGAGCCAGTTCGGCGCCGAGGACGTGCCCGTCGAACGGCACCGGCTCGATGCTGCGCCCGGCGGGCTCGCCGCCGGGCGCCTCGGGGTAGTAGTCGGCGTAGCCGGGCACCCACGCCAGGCGCAGCGGCGTCATCGCCAGGACCAGGCTGAGCATGTCCGGGCCGTGCTCGATCAGCGCCTCCCGCAGCGCGGCCGGGACGCCCTCGGCCACGTACTCCAGGTAGGCGCGGGCCCGCTCCGGCGTGTCGGTGATCCCGGCGTCGCGCAGGACCGTGTTGCCTGGCGCCCAGATCCCGCCGCCCGAGCGGGCGGTCGACCCGCCGAAGAACCCGGTCTTCTCGATGACCAGGACGCTCAGGCCGAGGTGCGCCGCGGTCAGCGCGGCCGTCATCCCCGCCGCGCCGCTGCCCGCCACCACGACGTCGGCCTCAGCCGTCTGGAGTTCCATACTAGAACACGTTACAGTTTTGCCGCCGGCCCCGGAAGCAGCCCGCCCTATACCCCCCGCCCCGGGCCGGCCGCCGCGCCGCGACGGCGGCAGCGGCGGCGGCGGCCCGGCGGCTCTCGCGCGCGATCGGAATCCATGGTTGTGGCAACCTAATGACTCTATTAAGCAGGTTGCCACAACCATTGGTTACCGGAACCAGGCCGAGGCAGGCGGCGGCGGCCCGGCCCGAGGTCAGCTCGGCTGGGGAACGATCCGGATGTACGGCTTGGGCTCGTCCCAGCTCCCGAAGATCTCCTTGGCCTGGTCGTTGGACACCGAGCCGGCGATGATGACGTTCTCGCCCTGCTTCCAGTTCACCGGCGTGGCCACCTTGTGCCTGGCGGTGAGCTGCAGCGAGTCGATCACCCGCAGCACCTCGTCAAAGTTGCGCCCGGTCGTCATCGGGTAGACCAGGACCAGCTTGATCTTCTTGTCCGGGCCGATCACGAACACGTTCCGCACGGTCTGGTTATCGGCCGGCGTGCGCGCCTTCGCGTCGCCCGAGACGTCGCCAGGCAGCATCCCGTACAGCTTGGCCACGTTGAAGTCGCTGTCGGCGATGATCGGGTAGTTGGGCGCGGTGCCCTGGGTCTCGGCGATGTCGGCGGCCCACCGCTCGTGGTCGCCGGTGGAGTCGACCGACAGGCCGATGATCTTCACGCCGCGCAGGTCGAACTCCGGCTTTATCTTGGCCATGTAGCCGAGCTCGGTGGTGCAGATCGGGGTGAAGTCCTTGGGGTGCGAGAACAGCACGCCCCAGGAGTCCCCGAGCCAGTCGTAGAAATGGATCGGCCCTTCGCTCGTCTCCGCCTCGAAGTCCGGGGCTGTGTCACCGATGGTCAGTGGCATGGTCTTCCTCCTTGGTCATGACCGCTGGCCCGAGTATGGCCGCGGACGCCCGCCGCAGCATCCGTGCTTAGCACGGATCGCCCTACCGCGCAATTTACGACGTGATCAGTAGGTAATGCCGACCTCGGGGGTCAGCGGCACGGCCTGGCAGGCGAGGATGTAGCCGTCGGCGATGTCGGCGGCCTCGAGCACCTCGTTGTGCGCCATCTCCACCTCGCCGCCGGTGAGCTGGCAGGCGCAGGCGCCGCAGATGCCCTCGCGGCAGGAGTACGGCGCGTCAAGGCCGGCGTCGATGAGCACGTCCAGCATCCGGGTGCCGGCCGGCCACGGCAGCAGCGTGGTCGCCCCGTCCAGCGTGACCGACAGGGTCGCGGCCGGGCCAGCGGGAACCGCGGTCTCCTCGAACGGGTTCTCCGCCAGCGACAGGAACCGCTCCGCGTGCACCCGCTGGCCGGGCACGCCGAGCTGGCCGAGCGCCTCCCGCACCCGGCCCAGGTACGGGTCGGGCCCGCAGATGTACGCGTCCCACGACGCGTACGGCCGGGCCAGGGCCGCGAGCGCGGCGGCGGACGGCGCGCCGAGCAGCGAGTCGAGCCAGTGCACCAGGACCAGCCGCCCGGCCGACTCGCAAGCGAGCCGGGCCAGCAGCGGGCCGAAGATCACCGAGCGCTCGTCCCGGTTCGCGTACACGAGGACCACCCGGCCGCGCCCCGCGGCCAGCGCCGACTTCAGGATGGACATCACCGGGGTGATCCCGCTGCCCGCCGCGAACAGCAGGAAGTCGCCGTCCAGCGAGCGCGGGCTGAACGTGCCGGCCGGCGGCAGCAGGTCCAGCACGCTCCCGGCCGTGACCTGGTCGAAAATCCAGTTCGACGCGTACCCCCCGGCCGTCCGCTTGACCGTGATGGCCGGCCGGTCCCCGGCATGGGGCGAACTCGACAGCGAGTAGCACCGGGCCACCGAGCCGGTAAGGTCCGACGGCACCCGCACCGTCACGAACTGGCCAGGCAGGTACCCGAACGTAGCCGCCAGCGGCGGCGGCACGTCCAGCACCAGCGAGCACGCGTCGTCCGTCTCCCGGATCACCTCGGCCACCGGCACCTGGTAGTACTCGCGGGTCAAGGCGGCGTGACCTCGAGCCGCCCGGCCGCCACCGCCGCGTCGATGCTGTCCCGCAGGCTGCCGCACCCCGCCACCAGCGCGCTCGGCCTCCCCTCCAGGCTGGCCAGCACGCCGAACTCCGCGCAGGCGCGCACCGCCGCCGCGGTCCACTGCACCGAGGTGTGCTGCGGGCTGAACTTCGCGGCCAGCACGGCCGCGCCGCAGCGCCCGCACTCCACCGGCCTCAGCTCCGCGTGCCGCTCGTCCAGGCGGCGGCCCTTAGCCAGCATCAGCCTGTGCTTGCCCGGGGGGACGGCCCCCCGGCCCCCCCTGGCGGGCCAGATTCGCCGCGACCTCCGCCTCCCAGCCGCTCACCGCGCGGGTGGTGTCGATCTCGAACTCGAACCGCGCCACCATGTCCGGCTCGATGTCGGCCACGTTACGGTAGAACTGCTCGTACCAGCGGCGCACCTGGTAGACCGGGCCGTCCTCGGCGCACAGCAGCGGGTTGTCGATCCGGCTCTTGTGCAGCCAGATCTCCACGTCCTGCCGGAAGCCGAGCCCGACGAAGTCGGCGAACTTGGCCGCCACCCGGGACGCCTGGCTGTCGGACAGGCCCGGCGGCCGCCGCACGATGGCCCCCCACTGCAGCATGAACGAGGTCGGCGTGACCGGGTAGTGGCAGTTGATCAGGACGCTCTCGATGGCCATGCCGTGGTAGTCGTGCCACAGGTTGTCGATCATGTACGCGGGCCCGAAGTACGACGCCTCCGAGCGCAGCGTCGTTTCCCCGTCGGCCCCGGAGGAGTAGTTCGACGCCCCGCCCACGTCGGGCCGGGACCGGGTCTGCAGGTACTGCGTCGCGATGTGGCCCTCGAAGACGTTCTTGAAGAACGTCGGGAAGGCGAAGTGGATGTAGAAGAAGTGCGCCATGTCCACCACGTTGTCGATCACCTCGCGGCAGTTCGCGCCCTCGACCAGGACCGAATCCCAGGTCCACGACGTCCACTCGTCCGACCCGGCGCCCTCGATCAAGGGAATCGCCACGTCGTCAGGCGGCGGGTTCCCCTCCGCGTCCTGCCAGACGAACAGCTGGCCGTTCCGCTCCAGGGTGCGCCAGGCCCGCGTCCGGGCCGCCACCGGGACGCGCCGGGCGTACGGGATCGACGCGCACCGGCCGTCCCCGCCCCAGCGCCAGTCGTGGAACGGGCAGGCGACGGCGTCGCCCTTGACCGTGCCCTGGCTCAGGTCGCCGCCCATGTGCCGGCAGTACGCGTCGAGCACGTGCAGGGCACCTGCGGAGTCCGCGAACACCACCAGCTTCGTGCCGAACGCCTGCACCGCGTGCGGGCCGCCGTCCCGGAACCCGGCCGCGAGTCCCAGGCAGTGCCAGCCGCGCGCGAACCTGGCCGGCGGCGCGCCCGCCTCGATGGCCCGAACCTGATCCATACCCCTAGACTAGAACATGTTCTAGTCTTGTGGCCATGCCCGTCACGGGAACAGCCAGGGAGGATGTCCGGTGAGCCCACATAACAGCGACGATGTCATAGCCGGGATCACCGATTTGCTCCCGGTGCTGCGGCAGCGCGCCCAGGAGGCCGAGGACGGCCGGGTCGTGCCGGCCGAGTCGGTCAAGGCGCTCGCCGAGACGGGCTTCTTCCGGCTGCTCCAGCCCAAGAGCGCCGGCGGGCTCGAGGCGGACCCGGTCACGTTCTTCACCGCGGTCCGGCTGGTCGCCAGCGCGTGCGGGTCGACCGGCTGGGTGGCCTCGGTGATCGGCGTGCATCCCTGGCAGCTCGCCCTGTTCCCGGCGCAGGCCCAGCAGGACGTCTGGGGCGCCGACCCGGCCACCCGGATGTCCTCCTCCTACGCGCCCACCGGCAAGGCGACGCAAGTGAAGGGGGGAGGGGAGGTGGGTGGGGGGGGTTACCGGCTCGACGGCCGGTGGAGCTTCTCCTCCGGCTGCGACCACGCCAGCTGGGTGCTGCTCGGCGGCATCGTCACCAACGACGAGGGGCAGCCCGTCGACTTCTGCACGTTCCTGCTGCCGGCCAGCGACTACGCCATCGACGACGTGTGGGACACGGTCGGGCTGCGCGGCACCGGCAGCAACGACATCGTCGTCAGCGACGCCTTCGTCCCGGCCCACCGCGCGCTGAGCTTCACGCACGTCACCCGCTGTGCCTGCCCGGGGCAGGAACTGAACGCCGGGGCGTTGTACCGCATCCCGTTCGGCTCCATATTTTCCTACGCCATCACCACGCCGATCATCGGGATGGCGACGGGGGCGTACGCGGCCCACGTCGAGTACCAGCGCGGCCGGGTCCGCGCCTCCTACGTCGGCCAGAAGTCCGCGGAGGACCCGTTTGCGCAGGTCCGTATCGCCGAGGCCGCGGCGCTCATTGACGCCGCGTGGCTGGCGCTCGAGCGGGACATGACCGAGCTGATGGCGCACGCCCGGGCCGGGGAGAAGATCCCGCTGCCGCTGCGCCTGCGCACCCGGCGCGACCAGGTGACCGGCACCGGCCAGGCCATCCGCGCGGTGGACCTGCTGTTCGAGAACTCCGGCGGGCGGGCGCTGAAGCTGGGCACCCCGATCCAGCGGTTCTGGCGGGACGCGCACGCGGGCCGGGTGCACGCGGTCAACGACCCGGAACGGGCGCTGTCCATGTTCGGCCGCGGCGAGTTCGGCCACGACGTGCCCCCGGACGCCATGTTTTGAAAAGGGGAGTCTGACAAGGGAGACCGCGCATGCACCTGCACTACGAGGAAGCGGGCCAGGGACCGCCGGTGGTCCTGCTGCACGGCGGCGGGCCGGGCGCCTCGGGTGCGTCCAACTTCCGGAAGAACCTGCCGGTCTTCGCGGAGCACTTCCGCACCCTGGTCGTCGACCAGCCGGGCTACGGCAAGTCCGACAAGCCGGAAGTCCAGGGCAACTACTTCACCTTCTCCGCCGGCGCCCTGAAAGGCCTGCTGGACGAGCTGGCCATCGACAAAGTACACCTGGTCGGCAACTCCCTGGGCGGCGGCACCGCGGTCCGGTTCGCGCTCGGCCACCCCGAACGGGCCGGCCGGCTCGTGCTGATGGGTCCCGGCGGCCTGTCCCTGAACGTGCTCGGGCCCGATCCGACCGAGGGCGTCAAGCGGCTCGCCGAGTTCGCCGCGCCGCCCGGCCCGAGCCGGGAGAAGATGGCCGCGTTCCTGCGCACGCTGGTGTTCGACCAGCGGCTGGTGACCGAAGAGCTGATCGACGAGCGGTTCGCCGCGGCCTGCGACCCCGAGTCCCTGGCGGCCATGGCCTCGTTGGGCGCGTCGTTCTTCGACCCGGCGTCGTACGAGGACGGCCTGCTCTGGCGCGAGGCGCACCGGCTCCGCCACCGGGTGCTGCTGATCTGGGGCCGCGAGGACCGGGTGAACCCGGTCGACGGCGCGCTGGTGGCGCTGAAGATGATCCGCCGCGCCCAGCTGCACGTGTTCGGCGGCTGCGGGCACTGGGTGCAGCTGGAGAAGTTCGACGAGTTCAACCGGCTGGCCCTTGGCTTCCTGGAGGACACATGATTTCCTCGCTCGGCTACCTGCGGATCGAGTCGGCCGACGTCGCCGCCTGGCGTGACTTCGGCCTGAAGGCTCTTGGCATGACCGAGGGCCGCGGCCCCGAGCCTGACGCTCTCTACCTGAGGATGGACGAGTTCCCCGCTCGTTTGGCCGTAATTCCCGGCTCAGCCGAACGCCTGCTCGCCTCCGGCTGGGAGGTCGCCGACGCGGCCGCCCTGGCCGCGGTCGGCCGGGCCCTGTCCGACGCCGGCGTCCCGTACAAGGCCGGCACCGACGCTGAGCTCGCCGCCCGGCGGGTCGGCGCCATGCTGCGCGCCGAGGACCCGGCCGGCCACGCGCTCGAGGTCTTCTGCGGCGCCGCGCTTGAGCACCGGCCCGCGGTCAGCCCGTACGGGAACCGCTTCGTCACCGCGGACATGGGGATGGGCCATGTCGTGCTGCCGGTCCCGCCCGGCTCGTCCGCGGCCTTCGACTTCTACACCGAGGTCCTCGGCTTCCGGCTGCGCGACTCGATGCGGATGCCGGCCGAGTTCTTCGGCGGGAAACCCGGCGACCCGCCGGTGTGGTTCCGGTTCCTCGGCTGCAACGCGCGGCACCACTCGCTGGCCCTGGCGCCGGTGCCCGCGCAGGCCGGGATCGTGCACCTCATGATCGAGGTGGCGTCGCTGGACGACGTGGGCCGGGCCCTGGACCGGTGCGCCCGGCGCGGCACGCCGGTGTCCGCGACCCTGGGCCGGCACGCCAACGACCTGATGGTGTCGTTCTACGTGCGCACCCCCGGCGGGTTCGACGTCGAGTACGGCACCGACGGCCTGCTGGTCGACGACGCCGCCTGGATCAGCCGGGAAAGCACCGCGGTCAGCCTCTGGGGACATACCTTTGCCGGCCCCGCCGCGCCCTGACGCGCCCCCCGGGGCGGATGCGTTCCGGCAGGTGCTCGGCCACTTCTGCACCGGCGTCACGGTCATCACCACCGCCGGCCCGGCCGGCTTCGCCTGCCAGGCCTTCGCCGCGCTGTCCCTGGCGCCGCCCCTGGTGCTGTTCTGCCCCAGCCGCGCCTCGGCCACCTGGCCGGCCATCGAGCGGGCCGGGCATTTCTGCGCCAACGTGCTCGCGGACGGGCAGCAGGAACTGGCCTCGGTGTTCGGGACCAGCGGGGCCGACAAGTTCGCCGGGGTGCCCTGGTCCCCGTCGCCGGCCGGGGCGCCGGTCCTGGACGGCACGCTGACCTGGGTCGAGTGCGCGGTCGAGGCGGTCCACGAGGCCGGCGACCACTACCTGGTCGTGGGCCGGGTCACCGGCCTGGGTGCCTGCCGGGCGGGCCGCCCGCTGCTGTTCTACCGCGGCCGGTACGCGGCCACCGACCCGGGGACCGGCCCGGCCGAGGTGGTCGACACGCTGCTCGCCTGGCCGCGGCACGCCGACTGGATGTAACCCGGGCGCGCCCGGGGGGGAGGGGCGCGCCCGGAGCTTTAGCATTCGGTGTCATATCGCCTGGGACCAAGCGCTTGCTCGGCGAGCCTAGCCGGACCCGGTGACCGGAGTCAACGCCGCTGCAGGCCCGCGGTGGCCCGATCCCGAACGGACCGGGCGCGAGCCCTTCCGCCCAGCTCTTGCCCTACGCGTTAGTAATAACTAACGTGTTGTTGTGCCTGATCTGGTGGCTGCGGTCGCGGAGCCAAGCCGGCGCCGGCTGCTGCAGCTGCTGGGCTCAGGTGAACAGACGGTGACGCAGCTGGCCAGCCATTTCACCGTGAGCAGGTCGGCGATCTCGCAGCACCTGGGCGTGCTCGCCGACAGCGGGCTGGTCACCAGCCGGCGAGCAGGAAAATTCCAGTACTACCGCCTGGACGCGAGGGGGATGGCCGCACTGCGCGCCGAACTCGACTCGTTCTGGACGGGTGAACTCGATCAACTCGTCCGCGACGCGCAGGCCCTGGGGAGGACTTGATGACTTATCAGAAGTCGGTGCTCGTGCCGCTGGGCGTGGACGAGACCTTCGCCCTGATCACCCAGCCGGACCGGCTGCGCCGCTGGCAGGTCATCACCGCGCGCGTCGACCTGCGGGCCGGCGGGGATTACCGGTGGACCGTCATCCCGGGGAACTCGGCGGCCGGCACCTTCACCGAGGTGGAGCCGGGTCGGCGCGTCGTCTTCACCTGGGGCTGGGAAGGGTCGGCGGAAGTGCCGCCCGGATCCTCGACGGTGATCATCACGCTGGAGCCGGCCGCGGGCGGGACCATGGTCCACCTGGTGCACGAGGGGCTGACCGGCGAGCAGGAGGCCAGCCACGCCGCGGGCTGGACCCACTACCTCGGCCGGCTCGTCACCGCGGCCGCCGCCGGTGACGCCGGCGCCGACGAGTGGGCGGCGGGGCCCGACCTTGATCCGCTCAGCGCCGCCGAGGCGACGCTGGCCGCCTGCCAGCTGGTCCTGCGGGGCGTCGCCGAAGCCGATTACCACCACGCCACCGTGTGCCCCGAGTTCGACGTGACCCAGCTGGCCGAGCACCTGATCGGGTCGGTCACCTACCTCGGCGCCGCGGCCGGCGCCCCGGCCGGACCGGCCCCGGGCGGCCCGCTGGAGAGCCGGGTCGCCGCGGCGGCCCAGGTGACGCTCGAGGCCTGGCATGCCCGCGGGCTCGACGGCGAGGTCAAGGTCGGCCCGCACGAGATGCCGGCCGGCCCGGCCCTCGGCATCCTCTCGGTAGAGTTTCTCGTCCACGGGTGGGACTTCGCCCAGGCCACCGGCCAGCGGGTCGCCGTCTCCGACGATCTCGCCCGGCACGTCCTGGGCGTGGCCCGCCAGATCATCAGTCCCGAAGTCCGGGCCGGCGGAAGCTTCGCCGACCCGGTCGAGGCCGGGCCGGACGCCGGCCTGCTCGACCGGCTCGTCGCCTTCACCGGCCGCGCCGTTTTATCCGCTCATCCACCGAGTAGGGGGAATCAGACAATGCCAGAACGCACCTCTTATGCCCAAGGCACGCCGAACTGGGTGGATCTGCAGACCAGCGACCAGGACGCCGCGAAGGCGTTCTACTCCGGCCTGTTCGGCTGGACCTACGACGACCAGCCCATGCCGCAGGGGGCCGTCTACTCCATGGCCATGATCGGCGGCCACCCGGTCGCCGCCATCGCCCCGCAGTCACCCGAGCTGGCCGCCGCGGGCGCGCCGCCCATGTGGAACACCTACCTCGCCGTGGACGCGGTCGACGAGGCGACGGCCAAGGTCGAAGCGGCGGGCGGCAAGGTCGCGATGGCGCCGTTCGACGTCATGGACGCCGGGCGGATGGCCTTCGTCCTGGACCCGGCCGGCGTCCCGGTGGCGCTGTGGCAGGCCAACCAGCACATCGGCGCCGCGCTGGTGAACGAGCCCGGCGCGGTCACCTGGAACGAGCTCATCACCACCGACCCGGGCGCGGTCAAGTTCTACGCCGACGTGCTCGGCATGACCTCCTCCACGATGGACATGGGCGGCGGCCCGTACACGGTGTTCGAGGTCGGCGGGCAGATGGTGGGCGGGACCACCGCGCCGCAGATGCCCGGCGTGCCCAATCACTGGCACGTGTACTTCGAGGTCGCCGACGCGGACGCCGGCGCGGCGAAGGCCGCCGAACTGGGCGGGACGGTCATGGTGCCGCCGTTCGACATCCCGGTCGGGCGCATCGCGGTGATCGGCGACCCGCAGGGAGCGGTGTTCAGCATCATCAAGTCAGTGCCGCAGCCCGCCTAGCCCGATGGAGATCCCCAAGCCCAGCGAGGACGACAAGCAGTTCTTCCGGTCGCTGGTACCCCCCGAGGTGGAGGTCAAGCCGATGTTCGGCAACCTCGGCGCCTTCGTGCACGGCAACATGTTCGCCGGGCTGTTCGGGTCCGCCGTCGGCGTCCGGCTCGCCGAGCCGGACGCCGCGGAGCTGGCCGCCATCGACGGGACCGGTCCGTTCGGGCCCGCCGAGCGCCCGATGGGCGGTTACCTCAGCCTGCCGCCGGCCTGGCGGGATGACGCGGACCGGGCCGCGCTCTGGGTGGAGAAGGCCCGGGCCCACGTCGGCTCGCTGCCGCCCAAGCCCAAGAAGCCCGGGAAGCCGCGCGCCCGGTCAGCGTAGGGCGGCGGCCACCGCGTCGCGCAGGGTGGTGGTGGGCCGGCCGATGAGCTGGCGCAGCTGGCCGCCGCCGACGTACAGGTCGCCGCGGGCCAGGCCGCGGTCCGCGTCGGCGATGGTCGCGGCGGCCTGCTGGGGCAGGCCGACGCTGACCAGCAGCCGCGTGTACTCGTCCACGGGCAGGTCGCGGTAGCTGACCGGCTGGCCGGCCTGGGCGCTGATCTCGGCCGCGACCTCGGCGAGGGTGAACGCCTGGTCGCCGCCGAGCTCGTAGACCCGGCCTGCCTGCCCGTCGCTGGTGAGGACGGTGGCCGCCGCGGCGGCGTAGTCGGCCCGGGTGGCCGCGCTGACCCGGCCGTCGCCGGCGCTGCCCGCCAGCGAGCCTTGCTGCAGGATCGCGGGGATCTGGGCGGTGTAGTTCTCCAGGTACCAGCTGTGCCGCAGCAGCACGTAGTCCAAGCCGGAGGCGCGCAGCGCCGCCTCGGTGGCCTGGTGCTCCGCGGCCAGGCGCAGGGTGGTGGTGTCGGCGTGGGCGATGCTGGTGTAGGCGAGCAGCCCGGCCCCGGCCGCCGCGGCGGCGTCGATGGCGTGGCCGTGCTGCCGGGCCCGCTGCCCGACCTCGCTGGCGGAGATGAGCAGGATACTGGCCGCGCCGCGGAAGGCGTCGTCCAGGCTCGCCGGGTCGTCGTAGTCGATGGCCCGGACCCGCACGCCGCGGTCGGCCAGGTCCTTGATCTTGGTGGTGTCCCGGCCTGCCGCGGTGATGTCCCCGGCCGGGACGTCCCGCTGGAGCAGGTTCTCGACCACGAGGCGGCCGAGGTGGCCGGTGGCGCCGGCGATGACGATTGACATGGGGAACTCCGTTGCTGGTTGCTGGTTGCTGGTTCGAGCTGGTCTGGTCACCCGGGCCAACTCCGCGGCCGCTCGTTATGCTTCCCGCTGGGAAGTACCCACTTTGAGGTAAGGTACTTGCATGCCGGTAAGTAACGAGGTAGCGAGGCCGCTGTGGGAGTATTTTCCTGATGGCGTGCTGCCGGCTGCCTGCCCGAGCCGGATCGTCCTGGACCACGTCACCAGCAAGTGGGGCGTGCTCGTCCTGGTCGCGCTGTCCGGGGAGACGCTGCGCTGGGGAGAGCTGCGCCGCCGCGCGCAGGGCATCAGCGAGAAGATGCTCGCGCAGACCCTGCGGACCCTGGAACGCGACGGGCTGGTGCACCGGGACGCGCATCCGGTGATCCCGCCCCGCGTGGACTACAGCCTCACCGCCCGCGGCCGCGAGCTGGCCGCCCTGCTGCTGCCGCTGGTGGAATGGACGGTCACCCACGCCGAGGACATCCTCGGCCCGGGCTCGTAGCCTCGCGTCCCGGCGCGGCTCCCAGTGAATGTCGGCGGCACGGCGTAGCTTGACCGCTGGAGCCCTTCGACCCCCCGGGAGCCCGTCATGCTCGGCCGAGACCACGCGCTGTCCGGCGCCCTGGCCTTCACCGCCGCCGCGCCCCTGCTGCACGTCACCGGCGCGCACCTCGCGGCCGCGATCGCCCTGACCGCGGGCGCGGGCGTCCTGCCCGACATCGACGAGCCCGGGTCCACGATCGCCCGCACCTTCGGCTTCCTGACCGGGACCTTCTCGTGGATCGTGCACCGGATCAGCGGCGGTCACCGGAAGGGCACGCATAGCCTGCTCGGCATCGCGCTGTTGACCGCCGCCTCGCTGGCGGCCGTGTCCTGGCAGGCGGGCGCCGCGGCCACCAGCCAGCACCCGGAACTGTGGTGGCACCTCGTCCCGGCCGGGCTCATCCTGGCCCTGCTGTTCTCCGCGGGCTTCCGCGCCCTGCGGATCGGCGGCCACCACGGCGACGCGGCCGGGATCGCGCTGGCCGCCGCGGTGATCTGGAAGGGCTGGGCCCCGGTCACGTCGTGGCACGCGCCGGTGCTGGCCGTCTGCGTCGCCCTCGGGATGCTCGCCCACGTAGCCGGCGACATGTGCACCCACGACGGCTGCCCGCTGCTGTACCCGCTCAGCCGTCACGAGTTCGGGCTGCTTCCCGCACCGATCCGGATCACCACCAACAAGCTCGCGGAGCACTGGATCGTCTCCCCGCTGCTGCTCGCCGGGCTCGCATATTTCCTCTGGCGGGACGCCGGCCCTAGCCTCCTCGCCGCGGGTCCCGGATGAGTCCGGCGATCTGCGCGGCGATGGCGGGCGCCTGGTCTTCCTGCGGAAATGCTTCCCGGGCACGGTGTGCAGGCGCGAGAGGCGGGCGGCGGCCCGGGCCTGCTCGCCGTACACCGCCAGGGTCATCGCCGGGTCCTGGTCCGCCCATATCGCCTGGACCGGATAGGGAACGTCGCGCACGGCGGCGCGGTACCTGCCCTGCTTCGCGGGGGTGCGCTCGCTGCTGCGCATGATCTGCAGGAACGCGCGCCCGTGGTCGGGCCCTTTGACCAGCGCGAGGTGGGCGTCGAGCTCGGCGCCGGAGACGGCGGCGGGATCGCCGATGCCCTGCCGCCGCATCAGGTACCGGAACGCCGGCCGGTTCAGCGACCTCATCCACAGTTCCCCGATGACGCGGTGGCGGAACGGCTCCATGCTCCACGGGGACTTGAATGCGGTGACGTCGATGGTGGTGTTGAGCAGGGTCAGCGAGGCGATCCGGGCCGGGACGGCCGTGACCAGCTCGAACCCGACCGGCCCGCCGATGTCGTGCACGACCAGGTGGAAGCGGCCGAGGCCGAGCTCGTCCACGGCGGCCAGGCAGAACCTCCCGAGACCGGTCCAGCTGTAGTCGTGGCCACGGGGGCGGTCGGCCAGGCCGAAGCCAGGAAGGTCGAAAGCCACCCCGCGCAGGCCGCGCGCGGCCAGTTCGGCCAGCACCTTGCGGTACAGGAACGAGGAGCCGATCATGCCGTGGATGCAGACGACGGCCGGCCCGTCTCCTTCCTCGCGCACGAAGCTGGTCACGCCGGCGGCGCGGAACCGGCGGCCGGCCTGCTGATGCGCCTGGAGTACCTCGGCGCGGCCGGCCGCCCTTCCGGCGACGGCGTGCGGTGGCTGCTCCCGGCGGCCTGGTCGAGTCTGGGTATTGCCGTTCCTTCCTCTGCGGGGTTGTGCCACTACCGGCAACGGCCCGGGCACCGTGGCCATACCGCCTGCCGTGACCGCGGTCGCGGCCGGTCAAGATCCTGGCGCGGCCGGTCAATTCCGGCGCCGCGGCCCCCTGGGCGCGGCCGTAGGGTGGAGCCGGGGTGATCGTCGTGGACGTCGCGTTCTCTACCAGCCTCGTGGAGCCAGCCGAGCGGCTCCCCGCCTGGCGCGAGCTGGCCGCCGCGTGTTCCTCCCGCTGACCATCACCCCGCTGTCGCCCGGTGCGTTCGACGGCTCGGTGACCGGCAGCGACTGGGGCGAGCTGCGGGTCTGGCGGGTCACGGCATCCCCGCTGGCCGCCGTCCGGGCCCCGCGCCACCTCCGGCTGTCCGCATGCGACGATTACCTGCTCGCCGTGCACGTAAGCGGCACCGCAGTCGCGGCTCAGGACGGCCGGGAGGTGACCCTGGGGCCGGGGGACTTCGCCCTGCTCGACTCCGCCCGCCCCTACCGTGTGGCGTTCGGCGGCCCGGGCCGGTTCGAGCACGTGATCTACCAGGTGCCCCGGGCCAGCCTGGACGCCCGCGGCCAGGTCAGGACGGCGCGCCGGGTGCCCGCGGCCAGCGGTGCCGGGCGGCTGGTGTCGCCGTACCTGCAGACGCTGGCCCGGCCTGCTCCGGAACCGCCGGCTCAGGCGTTCATCGACACCGGGCTCGACCTGGCGGCCAGCGCGCTACGCGCCGCGGCCGGTGACGCCGCGGCCGGTGACGCCCCGGACGGCCGGCGCCGCCAGCTGATCGAGGGGCATCAGCTTCGGAGCCTGGGTCCTCGAGCAGAGGCTGCGCCGGTGCCGAGCCGACCTCGCTGACCATCAGCTCAGCCACCGCGCCGTCGCCGAAGCCGCCGCCAGCTGGGGCTTCCGCAGCGCCGCCCACTTCAGCCGCGCGTTCCACGGGCGCTACGGCACGACCCCCGCCGCGCTCCGCCGCGCTGTCCGCCCTCCCGGCCAGTCGCCACAGCCGTGACCCAGGTGCGTCCACGTGAGCAGCACCGGATGACGCCGCGTCTCCTGGTTTCCCTGGGCGGGCGTCATCCGGTGCTCGTATCTGGCGATGATCCGGGGCGTTACCCCGGGCGGACCGGGGGACCGTGGCTGTGCAGCACC
>Ga0137380_10000309_pt1 | contig 34346 bp, 25 predicted proteins | sample SagtaG_17_FD_104809 | JGI IMG/M metagenome (GOLD analysis project Ga0137380, IMG submission 104809) | Vadose zone soil microbial communities from Sagehorn Ranch, Mendocino, California, USA - Sage2_L_100_16 metaG | ecosystem: Environmental > Terrestrial > Soil > Vadose zone | place: USA...
CCCTCCTGGCGGGCCTCGCAGCTCGACCCGTCGGAGGCGCTGCGTTACGAGTAGGCCGTTGGGCGATCCGATCCTGCGCTGCGCGGGCCTGCACAAGAGCTTCGGGCCCCCCGAAGGGCGCGTGGAGGTGCTGCGCGGGCTCGATCTCGCGGTCGAGCGCGGCGAGATGGTGGCGGTGCTGGGCGAGTCCGGAACCGGGAAGACGACCCTGCTCCACCTCATCGGCGCCGTCGATCGCCCCGATTCCGGATCGATCCTGTACCGCGGGCGCGACGTGGCGGCCGCGGGCGCCGCGGAGCGGGCGGCCTACCGCAACCGCGACCTGGGCTTCGTCTTCCAGTTCCACCACCTGCTTCCCGAGTTCACCGCCCTGGAGAACGCCCAGATGCCGCTCCTGATCCGGGGGGAGGCGCGGCACCGGGCGCGCTCGCGGGCGGGGGCGATCCTGGAGGAGTTGGGGCTCGGGAAATGCCTCGAGAGGCGGCCCACCGGGCTCTCGGGAGGCGAGCAGCAGCGGGTGGCGATCGCGCGGGCGCTGGTGGGCGCGCCGTCGCTGCTCCTGGCCGACGAGCCGACCGGCAACCTCGACGAGCGAAACGCCGAGGCGGTGTTCGGTTTGCTGCTGGATCTGCACCGCAGGCGCGGGATGACCACGATCCTGGTGACGCACAGTGCCCGGCTGGCGGGCGACTGCAGCCGCGTCCTGAGGATGGAGCATGGTTTCTTGACGGCCTCCGCGGCCAGCCGTTACAATAGCGGGGCTGGAACGACGCAGGTTCCCCGCTGAACCAAGGACCCTACACGACGACAGGGGACGACGCCCAGGCGCCATGTTCGAGAAGTACACGGAGAAAGCCAAAAAGGTCCTCTTCCTGGCGCGCTACGAGGCGAGCCAGATGGGGAGCAAGGTGATCGGCTCCGAGCACCTGCTCCTCGGCCTCATCAAGGAGGGGGACGAGATGGTGCGCGATCTGTTCCAGCGCTCGAGCGTCAATCTCGAGCTGCTGCGGGCGGAGCTGGAGGCGCGCGGGCCGAGCGGCGAGAAGCAGGCGGCGCCGATCGAGATCCCGTTCAGCGAGGAGACCAAGAAGATTCTCGCCTGCGCCGAGGAGGAGGCCGAGCGTCTCCTCCACCCCTACGTGAGCGACGAGCATCTCCTCCTGGGTCTCCTGCGCGTGGAGGACTCCGCCGCCGGCCGCATCCTGGCGGAGAAGGGGATGAGGCTCTACGCCCTGCGCGAGGACACGGTCGCGGTCTGGAAGCAGAGGGCCCTCCCGAAGAAGGTGAAGGAGACCCCCTTCCTGAACGAGTTCTCGCGCGACCTCTCGGAGATGGCCGCGCGCCAGGTCTTCGACCCGCTCATCGGCCGCGAGAACGAGCTGCAGAGGATGATCCAGGTCCTGTCGCGGCGTCGCAAGAACAACATCGTCCTGCTGGGGGAGCCGGGCGTCGGGAAGACGGCGCTGGTGGAGGGGCTGGCGCAGCGGATCGCCGAAGGGAACGTCCCGGTGTCGCTGTCGCGCAAGCGGATCCTGGCCCTCGATCTCTGCCTGATCGTCGCGGGCACCAAATACCGGGGGCAGTTCGAGGAGCGCCTCAAGGGGATCATTTCGGAGATCGTCGGGAACGACGACATCATCATCTTCATCGACGAGATCCACTCGCTCATCGGCGCGGGCTCGGCCGAGGGGTCGCTCGACGCCGCCAGCATCATCAAGCCGGCGCTCTCCCGTGGCGAGGTGCAGTGCATCGGCGCGACGACCCCGAAGGACTACCACCGCTACATCGAGAAGGACCGCGCGCTCGTGCGACGCTTCCAGCCGATCCGGCTCCACCCGCCGACGGAGAACGAGACGTACGACATCCTTCTGGGGGTGAAGGAGCGCTACGAGAAGTTCCACCAGGTGCGCTTCACGGAAGGGGCCCTGCGCGGCGCGGTGCGGATGTCGAACCGCTACATCACCGACCGGTTCCTGCCCGACAAGGCGATCGACGTCATCGACGAGGCGGGGGCGCGGGTGAAGCTGCGCCGGCGCATGAACTACCGGGAGATCCGCGACGTGGAGCGCGAGATCGAGCGCGCCGTGAGCAGCATGAAGAATTATCTGTTTCGAAAGGACTTCGAGAAGGCGGTCCGGCACCACGACGAGGAGATCGCCCTGCGCAAGAAGTACGACGAGTTCAAGCTGCGCGAGGAGGAGGAGCGGCGGACGGTCCAGGACGTCGGGGTGGACGACATCGAGGAGGTGATCTCGAAGTGGACCGGGATCCCCCTTTCCTCGGTGAAGCAGGAGGAGGCCGAGAAGCTCGTCAACATGGAGGAGGCCCTGCACCGCCGGATCATCGGACAGGACGAGGCGGTCCGGGCGCTCGCCCGCGCCATCCGCCGTTCGCGCGCCGGGCTGAAGAGCCCGCTGCGCCCGGTCGGATCGTTCATCTTCCTCGGGCCGACCGGCGTCGGGAAGACCGAGGTGGCCAAGGGCCTCGCCGAGTTCCTGTTCGGAGACGAGAAGGCGCTCATCCGCTTCGACATGTCGGAATATATGGAGAAGCACGCCATCGCCAAGATGATCGGCTCGCCCCCGGGCTACGTCGGCTACGAGGAGGGCGGGCAGCTCACGGAGCGGGTGAAGCGCAAGCCCTACAGCGTCATCCTGCTGGACGAGATCGAGAAGGCGCATCCGGATGTGCTGAACATCCTCCTGCAGGTCATGGAGGACGGCCAGATCACCGACGCCTTCGGGGACACGATCGACTTCAAGAACGGCATCAACGTCATGACCTCGAACATCGGGTCCCATCTGATCCACAAGGCCAGAACCATGGGGTTCCGCACTCCCGAGGCCAGGGCGGCCGACTACCGCGAGCGCCGTGACCTGGTGCTGAAGGAGCTGAAGTCCGCCCTGAACCCGGAGTTCATCAACCGGGTCGATGAGATCATCGTGTTCGACGCATTGTCGGACGACGACTTGCTGGCGATCGCCCGCCTCATGATCCGCCAGCTGAACGACAGCCTGGCCGAGAGGGGGTTCCGGCTCATGGTGACCGATGAGGCCTACCGCTGGCTGATCGCCAGGACCTGCGGCGATCGTTCCTACGGCGCGCGCCCGCTCCGCCGTGCCATCCAGAAGAACATAGAGGATGTCCTGTCGGAGAACCTCATCCTGGGCAAGCTCCCCGGCAACGGGGAGATCGAGATCTTCGTCGAGCAGGATCAGCAAAGGCTGGCATTCCGGGAGCCGATCGAAATCACCCGCTGACGGCGCTCCCCGCCACGATCCTCTCTTCCGGGTTGGAGCTCGCGTGCCCCGCTCGCGCCTGACGATCCTCAGTGCGTCTGTCTTCCTTGGGCTGGCCTCGGCCGTGCCCGGCCCCAGCCTGGCCGGGACGCCCCCGCCGGCTCCGCCGGCCGAGGCGCGTCCGGCCGCCGCGCCGGAGGCCACGCCAGCTCCCGCGCCGGAAGCCACGCCACCGCCCACGCCGGAGGCCACGCCAGCGCCTGCACCCGGGCAGGAGTCGGCCCTGCAGGTGGCGGCCCCCGGCGCTCCCGCGACCGGCGGCAAGGGGGTGATCGGATCGATCGTCGTGGACGGCAACGTCAGGGTTTCCGACGTCGCCTTCTACAACAGCCTGAAGCTGAAGAAGGGGGACCCTTACGACGAGGTGGCGATCCGTGAGGAGTTCCGCCGGGTCTGGGACCTGAACCTGTTCGACGACATGACGGTCGAGGCGCGCCAGAGGACCCCCGGGGTCTACGACCTGATCTTTCACGTCCGTGACCGGCCGCTCATCAGCAACGTCGCCTTCGTCGGTATGAAGGCGGTCACCGAGACGAACATCCAGGAGCGTCTGAACCAGGCGAAGGTGGAGGTGCGTCGTGGCCAGCCGGTCGATTTCTCGGTCCTGAGGAGGGCGGAGGCGGCGATCGAGCAGCTCCTGGCGGAGAAGGGGTACCTGCAGTCGCACGTGCGGGCCAAGCTCCTCCAGATCAATCCGGGACAGCGGGAGGTGACCTTCTATATCCACGAAGGGGGGAAGACCAAGATCAAGAAGATCGACTTCATCGGCAACACCGTCTTCCCGTCGAGGGCCCTCCGCAAGATGCTCAGGCTGACCAAGCAGGCGTTTTGGCTGACCTCCTGGGCGAGCAGCAAGAGCCTCTACCATCCGGCGAAGTTCGACCAGGACAGCGAGAACATCCGCTCGGCGTACAAGAGCTTCGGATACCTGGACGTCGCGATCAAGCCGGAGGTGGTGGAGCTGGAGTCGGAAGTACGCCGCCGGGAGCGCGAGGAGCGCGCGCGGCGTGAGGGGAAGCGCGTGACCGAGGAGACGGCGGAAAGCGAGGAGGGCGAGGAGGCGGCCTGGGAGCCGGAGACGCCTCCCACGCCGCCGTCCGACGCCGAGGGGGGCCCGATCCGGCCGGCCTACCGGGTGGAGACGGGGCGGGGCGGCCTCAAGGCGGCGCTCCGCCGGGTGCGCAAGGAGAGGAAGGAGCGCGCCAAGGCCGAGCTCAAGGCGAAGAAGGCTCGGGAGACGTATCCGAAGAAATGGGTCTACCTCACCGTCCCGATCGAGGAGGGGCCGCAGTACCGCCTGGGCGCGCTCTCGGTCGAAGGAAACACCGTCTTCAGCGACGCCGAGATCCTGGCGCGCATGCCCCTCCGGAGCGGATACGTCTTCAACGACTCGGCCCTGAAGGCGGGAACCAAGCGGATCGAGGACGACTACGGGGAGCGCGGCTACTTCTACGTCTCCCTCGATCCGCAGATCGACAAGCACGAGAAGGTGGCCGACCTGAAGCTCGCGATCACGGAAGACAAGAAGTACTCCGTCGATCGGATCGAGTTCACGGGCAACACCACGACGCGCGACAAGGTCCTGCGCCGGGAGATGCGCCTGGACGAGCAGGACCTGTTCAACGTGCGCCTCCTGCGGCTCGGGATCCGCAAGATCGCCCAGCTCGGATACTTCCAGGTCGGCGACGACCCGGTGGTGAAGCCGGAGGGGGACACCGGGAAGGTGGACATCGAGGTCCAGGGAACCGAGTCGAGCCGCAACGAGATCCAGGTGGGTGGCGGCGTGTCGGGGCTCGAGGGGGGGTTCTTCCAGGCGTCCTACTCGACGCGCAACTTCCTCGGCAAGGGGGAGATCCTCTCGACCTTCATCCAGACCGGCGCCCGCACGAATCGTTACTCGATCAACTTCACCGAGCCCTGGTTCCTCGGCAAGCCCTGGACCCTCGGCTTCTCGCTCTTCAAGAGGCAGACCGATTACATCAGCTTCCGCCAGATCGGCAGCGGAGGGAACTTGGTGCTGGGGCGTATCCTGGGCAACTTCAGCCGCTTCGACGTGACCTACGGCTACGAGCAGGATGACATCACCTCCGGCAGCGCCGGCCTTCCCGTCAACCGGGCCACCAGCACCACGAGCAGCGTCGCCACGATCTACACCGTCGACACGCGGAACAACTTCTTCCGGCCGACGCGGGGCGCCCGCCTGCAGACGAGCGTGCAGTACGCCGGCGGCCCGCTCGGAGGTGACAACTTCTTCTGGAAGCCGACCGTGTACGCCACCCTCTACCTGCCGGGGCTGAAGCGCCGTCATTACATCGGCCTGAACGCGTCCTACGGCTATGTCTCCCCGTTCGGCGGCCGGGTCGTGCCGGTCTTCGAGCGCTCCTATCTGGGCGGGGAACGGAGCCTCAGGGTCTTCAAGACGCGGACGGTCAGCCCCACCCGGCGCGACCTCGACGTCAACCATAACGGGCAGATCGACTTTCCCGAGGATCAGCACCCCGACGGCATCTTCGAGCCGTGCGAGGACCTCAACCACAACGGTAAACAGGACAAGAACGAGTTCGACCGGGGTAACTGCCTCCTCGATCCGTCCGAGGACCTGAACGGGAACGGCATCCTGGACACCGAGGACCTGAACCACAACGGCATCCTCGATCCGGGAGAGGACCTGAACGGTAACGGGATCCTCGACTCGGAGGATCGCAACCACAACGGCATCCTCGATCCGGGGGAGGACCGCCCGGACGGCGTCTGGACCCCGTTCTGCCCCGCCGACGACCCGAACATGAACGGGATCCAGGACCGGGGAGAGACCGATCGCGGGAACTGCCGTCTCGACCCCGGAGAGGACACCAACGGGGATGGCGTCTTTGGCGCGACTTCCCCCGGCGGGAGCCAGTTCCTACTGTTCAATGCGGAGTACACGATCCCGGCGTCGGACACGGTGGAATTCGCCTTCTTCTATGACGCCGGCAATGCCTTCGATGACGGCGAGCGGGTGAACCTGGACGCCCTGCGGGTCGATTACGGGCTCGAGCTGCGCTTCTACCTGCCGGTCTTCCAGGCGCCGCTCCGCCTGATCTACGGCTTCATCGAGAATCCCCGGAGCGGAGAGAACCGGACGAACTTCATCTTCAGCATCGGCACGACCTTCTGAGCCGTCGCCCGGGACCGCGCCAGGAATCTCTGTGGTATAGTCAACGGCCGGGACGCGAATTGCAAGGAGAACGCCTCATGCCGCGTTGGATCGACCTCGCCACGGCACTGCTTCTGGCCCTCGCCGCCGCCCCCGCGATGGCGCAGGATCACCCCGTCTACAAGATCGGGGTGTTCGACCCCGAGACGGTCTGGAAGACGACGGAGGTCGGCAAGAAGTACAACCAGGACCTGTCGGACGCGCGCGACCGCCTACAGGCCAGCATCGACAAGAAGAACCAGGAGATCGAGGCGCTGGTCGAGAAGCTGCGCCAGCAGCAGGCCTCCCTGAGCGACGACAAGGCCCAGCAGATGCAGAAGGACATCCAGAACAAGCGGGTCGAGCTCGGGCGGATGAACGAGGACGCAACCTCGGAGATGAAGCAGAAGCTCAGCGAGGTCCAGGGGCGCTTCCAGCAGATGCTCCTGGACACGGTCGAGACCTACGGCAAGGAGAAGAGCTTCACGATGATCCTCAACAAGGCCGTGGTCGACTACAACTCGGAGCAAGTCGACATCACCCAGGACCTCATCGCCAAATTCAACGACGTGAACAAGGTCCAGGCCGCGGCCGCCTCCAAGCCCGCGGACAAGAAATCCTCCACGCCCGCGAAGGCGCCGGACAAGAAGACGCCGGAGAAGCCGAAGGAGACGCCCAAGGAGACTCCCAGGCCCTGAGGCGGCGGGCCTTCGAAGGACCTGCTCTTGGGACCCTACACGCTCGGAGAGATCGCCTCCCGTCTCGGCGGGACGCTGCGCGGGGACGCGGGGCGCAGGGTAGGGGGCATCCAGCCTCTCGAGGAGGCCGGCCCCGATGATCTGAGCTTCGTGGCCCACCCGCGGTACCGTCGGATCGCCGCCGCCTCCCGGGCCGCCGGCCTCCTGGCCTCCGACCACGATCTCCTCCCGGGCCGGAACCTGATTATCGTGAGCAATCCCTACGCCGCCCTGGCGGAGGCGATCGCCCTCTTCTTCCCGGCGGAGCGCCCGGAGCCGGGGATCAGCCCACAGGCGGCGATCGGCGAGGGGGTGCGGATGGGGGAGGGGGTCGCCATTGGAGCGTGCGCGGTGGTCGGCCGGCGGAGCCGCCTGGGGAACCGCGTCGTGCTGATGCCGGGCGTGGTGCTGGGAGAGGAGGTCACGGTGGGGGACGATGCGGTCCTTCATCCCGGGGTGGTGGTCTACAGCCGCTCGGTCCTCGGGGCGCGCGTCGTGATCCACGCCTGCAGCGTCGTCGGAAGCGACGGCTTCGGCTACGCGGAGCAGAAGGGGGCGCGCGCCAAGATCCCGCAGGTGGGGAACGTCGTCGTCGGGGACGACGTCGAGATTGGCGCCTGCACGACGATCGATCGGGCGACCTTCGGGAGCACCCTCATCGGAAAGGGGACGAAGATCGACAACCTGGTGCAGGTCGGTCACAACGTCGTCGTCGGCGAGGGGTCGGTCCTCGTCGCCCAGTCGGGGATCGCCGGGAGCACGCGGTTGGGGCGCGCGGTGATCCTGGCCGGACAGTCCGGGGCGGCGGGGCACCTGACGCTGGGGGACGGCGCGGTCGTCGGTGCGAAATCGGCGGCGCTGCAGGATCTGCCGGCCGGGGCGTTCGTTCTCGGGATCCCGGCGATCGAGCACCGGGGCTGGAAGAGGAGCCAGGCGGCGCTCCGGCGCCTGCCGGAGCTGCTGCATCGCGTCGCCCGGCTGGAGCGACTGCTCGCGGCCGGCGCCGAGGCGGCTTCGGCCGGGGGCGCGGCTCGCAAGGTCGCGGCACGGACGAGACGGCGGGCGAGACGGCGTTCGGGCTGAGCCGGGGTGGAGGAGGAGCGATGGGGGAGACGGCGACCGTGATGGACATCCGGAGGATCCTGGAGATCCTCCCGCACCGCTACCCGTTCCTCCTGGTCGATCGGATCCTGGAGGTCGAGGAGGGGAAGCGCGTGGTCGGCATCAAGAACGTCACCTTCAACGAGCCGTTCTTCCAGGGCCACTTCCCCGGCAACCCGATCATGCCGGGCGTCCTGATCGTCGAGGCGATGGCCCAGGTGGGGGCCGTCCTCCTGCTGCGCGGAGTGCCGGACCGGCAGTCGAAGCTCGTGTACTTCGCGGGGATCGACCGCGCCAAGTTCCGGCGTCCGGTCACCCCGGGAGACCAGATCCGGTTTGAGGTCGAGGTCCTGAAGGTGCGCTCGCGCTCCGCACGCCTGCGGGGAGAGGCCTTCGTCGACGGCCTCCTGGTGGCCGAGGCTGAGCTGTTCTCGTCGATGGTCGAGCGTGACCAGTCGCCCCGGGACGCCGCCCCGGAGGAGCCGTGAGCCTGTCTCCCCCGATCCACGCGACGGCGCAGATCGATCCCTCCGCCGTCCTCGGGGCTGGAACGACCGTCGGCCCGTACGCCGTCATCGGGCCGGAGGTGTCGCTCGGTCCCGGCTGCGTCGTCGGATCGCACGTGGTCCTCGGCGGACCCGCGGCCTTCGGGGCGGGCAACCGTTTCTACCCGTTCGCCTGCCTCGGGATGGACCCGCAGGATCTCAAGTACGCCGGCGAGCGGACCAGCCTGGAGGTCGGCGACGAGAATGTCTTCAGGGAGGGGGTGACGGTCCACCGCGGCACCGCCGGCGGCGGGGGGACGACCCGCGTCGGTTCCCGGAATCTGCTCATGGCTCAGACACACGTGGCCCACGACTGCCGGGTCGGCAGCCAAGTCATCTTCGCCAACGCGGCGACGCTGGCCGGCCACGTCACGGTCGAGGACGGCGCCACGATCGGCGCCTTCTCCGGTGTGCATCAGTTCTGCCGCGTGGGGGAGCACGCCTACATCGGCGGGTACTCTGTGATCACCCAGGACGCGCTGCCGTACGTGCTGACGGTCGGCAACCGCGCCCGGAGCTTCGGAATCAACGTCATCGGCCTCGAGCGCAAGAAGTTCAGCGCGGAGGCGATCCAGGCCCTGAAAGAGGCCTACCGCACGCTCTTCCGATCGCGGCTGACGCTCGAGGCGGCGCTCGAGCGCCTGGACAGGGAGAGGGCGGACCAGCCGGAGGTCGGAAGGCTCGCCGCGTTCATCCGCACCAGCACCCGTGGGGTGATCCGCTGAACGGGCCGGCGGGGGCGGCGGCCGGCCGGCCGGTGAGTGTCGCGGTGATCGGGGTCGGGAGCCTGGGCCAGCATCACGCGCGTATCCTGGCCGGCCTGGCGGAGGCCCGGCTGGTCGCGGTCGTCGACCGAGACAGGGGGCGGGCCGAGGAGGTGGCGGCCCGCCATCGCGTCGCCGCCCTGGGGGACATCAGGGACCTCCCGCGTGACCTCGAGGCGGTCAGCGTCGCGGTCCCGACCGTGGACCACGGCGAGGTGACCGAGACCTGCCTGCTGCGAGGGCTCGCGGTGCTGGTCGAGAAGCCGATGGCGGCCAGCCTCGCGGCGGCGGGTTCGATGGTGGCCACGGCGACACGCACCGGTCGCCCTCTCTTCGTCGGGCATACGGAGCGCTTCAATCCCGTGGTGCGTGCGGTGGCGCCCCGGCTGCGGGCGCCGCGGTTCATCGAGGCGCACCGTCTCGGGGTCTTCACGGCGCGCAGCACCGACGTCGACGTGGTCCTCGACCTGATGATCCATGATCTCGACTTGATCCTGAGCCTGGTCCCCTCGGAGGTGAAGACGATCGACTCCGTTGGCGTCAACGCGTTGACCGACAAGGTCGACATCGCCAACGCTCGGGTACGGTTCGCGAACGGGTGCGTGGCCAACGTCACCGCCAGCCGGATCAGCACGGAGCGGGTCCGCAAGCTCCGAATCTTCGAACCCGACTCGTATCTCTCGCTGGACTATGCCGACCAGGCGGCCGTCGCCTACACCCTGCGACGCCCCGCGGGAGGGCGGCCGGAGATCGTGCGCGAGGAGGTGCCCGTCGATCGCGAGGAGCCGCTCCGGGTCGAGCTGCGCTCCTTCCTCCGCTGCGTCAGGGGCGAGGAGGCGCCGGCCGTCACGGCGGAGGAGGGGCTGCGAGCCCTCCGCGTCGCGTTCCGCGTGCTGGCCCAGATCGCCGGCGAGTAGGAGGGGGGCGTGGCCATCGCGTCGAGGATGAAGGAGCTCCTCGCCTCCCATGTCGCCGCGGGCGATTTTCCGGGGGCGAGCTACCTGGTGGCGGAAGAGGACCGGGTCCTCGCTGAGGGGGCGATTGGCGACGCCGTCTCGACCCCCGAGCGGATCCCCGCCACGCCGGCCACCCTCTACGACCTCGCCTCCCTGACCAAGCCGCTGTCCACGGCCCTGCTGGTGGCGCAGCTTCAGTCGGAGGGACGGCTCCGGTTCGATGATCCGCTGGCGCGCTTCCTGCCGGGCTGGGGGGAGGCCCCGGACATGAGGGCGGAGATCAGCCTGCTCGATCTTCTGACGCACCGATCGGGGCTCCCGCCCTGGAAGCCTCTGTACCTCTACGCCTCCGATCGGCCGGCGCGGATCGACTGGCTGCGGCGGGTCCCGCTCGCCTGCCTCCCCGGGAGCGGGGTCGCCTACTCCGATCTCGGGTACATCCTCCTCGGTTTCGTCCTGGAGCGGATGGGGGGAGCACCGCTCGACCGCCTGTTCGGCGATCGCGTGGCCCGTCGCCTTGGCACCGCCGATGTCCTGTATCTCCCGCCGGTCGCGACGCGTCGCCGGATCGCCGCGACCGAGACGGGGAACGCCAGGGAGCGCACGCTCGCCGGGCCGGACGCGGAAGGCTACAATGGTTGGCGAACCCAGATGATCTGGGGCGAGGTCCACGACGCCAACGCCTACACTCTCGGCGGGGTGAGCGGCAACGCGGGACTGTTCGGAACGGCGCGTGCCGTCTTCGCCGTGGCCCGCGAGTTTCTCGGGGAGAGGAAGGGTGTGGTTTCGGACTCGCAGCGGGAGTTCTTCCGCCGGAGCTACACGGGCGGACTGTCCGAGGAGCGCTCGGTGGGCTTCCAGCTCGCCTCGACGCGGGGATCCTCGGCGGGAGGGGCGCTCTCGCCGGGATCGATCGGACATACCGGGTTCACCGGGACCTCCCTCTGGATCGATGCCGAGAGTCGGCGGATCTACATCCTGCTGACGAACCGAGTCCATCCGCGCTTCCGGGAGATCGACATGAACGCGGTCCGCCGGGAGTTCCACCAGGTGGCGGCGAGCCTGTAGGGTCATCCTGGACTCCGAAGGATCCGGGAGCCGCGAGAGGTCCCATGGAATTTCTCTCCCTGCACGAGCCGATCCCCGTGCCCGGCGGCCGGCTTCGCCGCACCGACGCCCTGGCTCTGTCGGTCGCCTTGCATCTGCTCGCCCTCCTGCTGTTCCTGTATCTCCCGCAGCACCTGCCCGAGTCGGTCCTGGCGTTCTTTCGATCCACCCCGGCCAGCTCCTCCCCGCTGGCGTCGGAGGCGATGCCCGCCGCGCGCCCCACGCCGTCGACCCCCTTGCAGCAGCCCCACATCCCTGTGAAGTTCGCGTACGTGCGGCTCCCCAACGACGTCGCGGCTCCTAAGAACCCGAACAGCCCACTCCTGTCCGACAAGAACCGCCGCGCGCGGCAGGAGATGCCGACGCCGCCGAATGCGCGGCTCCTCTCGATCGATCCGCATTCGGAGGGGGACAGTCTCGAGCGCGTGCGCCCGGATCCGTCCCGGCCGGAAGGGCCGGAGAGCCCGGACCGGCCGGAGCCGCAACCCGCGGGAGGGGCGGGAGGCGCTGTCGGCGGCACGGCGGGGCCCGAGGTGGCGCGCGGCGCGCAGGGTACCGCGAACGGTCCCGGGGCGCCGGCGGCCCGGGGCTCCGGCCTCCTGGCGCAGAAGGAGGGGGGGCCGGGCGGAGCGGTGGAGCCTCCGCGCCCGGGCTCGGGGCCCGGTCAGGGGACCTCGAACGATCCGCAGGAGAGCCTGAAGCGCGCCCTGACCGACGTCAAGACCGGGGAGTACAAGTTCATTTTCAACAACCCGGCCTATCTGCGGGGAGGAAGCTACGGGACGATGTCGTTCGACACCCAGGACTTCCCGTGGGGGGACTACGCGCGGCGCCTCTACGTCATCATCCGCAACAACTGGATCGCGCGGCTGCCGCTTGCCTACCGGGAAGGGATCCGCGGCTACGTGTGCTGGAAGATGATCATCGAGAAGGGCGGGACCATCTCGCAGATCCTCATGCTCAAGCCCTCCTCGGTGCCGCCGTTCGACCGGGCGGCCGCCGACGCCATCCGGGCCAGCGACCCGCTGCCCCCGCTGCCCGAGGCCTTCCCGGACCCGCGCGAGGGGGTCACCTTCTGCTTCTACTACAACATGGTCCCCGGCGAGGCGGAATGAGGCGCGAACGACACGGCCTCTGTCCTCAGAGCCTGCTCCCGAAGAGGCGGGCCAGGAAGGCGAGGTCGGTTCCGTCGACCTGGCCATCCAGGTTGACGTCGACCGGGATCCCGTAGCCGGAGGCCCCGCTCCCGACCTCCAGCGCGCTGCTGCAGAAGCAGGGGCTGCCGAGGTTCGCGGGGTCGGTGCGGTGGCAGAGATCCTGGCCGAGAGTGGCCGAGCCGGTTCCCAGTACGATGCGGGCGGGATCGGTCGGGTCGGTGCCGCTCTGCCGCAGCGTGCCGTCCGGCAGGATCGTGAAGTCCTCACCGCGCGACGTGCCGAAGGCGCGCGCCAGCAAGGCGAGGTCGAGCCCATCCACCCGCCCCGAACCGTCTATGTCGGCGCGCTCGAGCATGGTGTTGATGAGGACCAGGGGTTGGCCGCGCGCGGCGTCGTACAGGGCGACGTCGGGAAAGAAGACATCGTTCGCCAGATCGATGTGCCCCGTCCCGATCAGCGTCATGCCGTCGCGGGTGCCGGTCGGATTGAAGGAGGGATCGGTGAAGAAGAGCCCGTTGCCGATCCCGATGTAGATGGTGACGTTCGGTGTGTTGGGATCGCCGTCGCCCGAGGAGAGCGCCACGAGGTCCTCGATGCCGTCACGGTTGAGGTCGGCGAAGGCGACCCCCACCAGGGGGGCCGGAACCGGGAGGGGGAGGGTGTGCGCCGGCGGCGCCACGAGCCCGAAGTTGCTCACGAGGTAGATCCCGAGGCCGGCGGGGGGCCCTGGCTGCAGGGAGACGATGATGTTGCTGCGGTTGACCGGGTCGAATCGCAGCCCGCTGTCGCTCATCCCGCCGAAGTGGGGGTTCCCGCAGACCTCCTGGCTCTCGAGCGCCATGAGGGCGGTGGGGTCCCCCCGGGCGCCCGACACCCCGATTCTGGAGAAGCTCCCCGTCCCGTCTCCCTGAGCCACCACCAGGTCGTCGTCGAGGGCCGCCGGATCGGTCCCGCGCCGCTCGGCCACGACAAGGTCGTTGTTGGGATTGGTCGTGCAGCCCAGGGTGGTGGGACACAAGAGGGAGAACTGGCCGATCAGCGCCGCGGAGGGGTTGGAGAAACCGGACAGAGGCGAGAACCGGGCCTCCCGGAAGCTGCCCGATCCGTCCCCCGTAAGGAGGGTCACGCGCCCGGAGGCGGCGCTGACGACCGCGGCATCGTTGACCTGCCCGTCGCAGATGTCCCCGATGTTGTTCCCCTTGATCCCCGCCGGGAAGGTCTGGGCGGCATCGCTGAACCCGGTATCGGCCTGATCCTGGTTGGCCGCCCAGAGGCAGTCGTCGAGAGCCGCGCGAATGACGCAGGTGTTGCCGACGCCGTCGCCGTCGTTGTCCTCCTGCCCCGGGTTGTAAAGTGACGGACAGTTGTCGAGGGCGGCGGCGATGCGGGCCCGGAGGGCGGTCGGGTTGGCGGGGTCGTAGGCCGGGGGAAAGTTCGGGTCGTCGTACCGGGAGTCATAGGCGCACTTCCCGTCTCCATCCTCTGGGTCGGAGCAAGCCTGGTTGGGCTCGCAGGGGGGACTCGGGACGCAGCCGTTCCTGACCTCGCAGGCATCGCCGATGCCGTTCAGGTTCGCGTCCTCTTGCAGAGGGTTGGCGACCGTCGGGCAGTTGTCCTGGTCGTTCGGGTTGCCGTCGTTGTCGAAGTCGGGCGTCGTCCCGTTGAGCATCCGCAGGGCGAACGGGTTGTAGTCCTCCTTGATGTCGCCATCGGTGTCGAGGGAGGTGCAGGTGGCGCTGAGCACCTGGCACTGGTCGCCGATGCCGTTGCCGTCGCTGTCGCACTGTCCCGTGAGCGGATCCGTGATCGCGCAGTCGGTCGGGGCCAGCAACGGGTCGGTGCACAGCTCTTGGACGCTGCAGCTCGCGTCGGTCACCTTGCATCCGGGCGGGTTATAGATGGTCGGGCAGTCATCCAGGAGATCGGGCACGCCGTCGCGATCGTAGTCGTCTCCCGAAATGAGGCTCCCCAGGGCCGTCGAGGTCGGAGCCCCCGCGGCGATTTTGAGCGTCTGTCGTTCGACCGGTACTCCCGAGGGATCCCCGGTGACGATCGTGATCTGATCGCCGGCCGTGTCGGTGATCATGACGTCGAAGAAATTGTCCAGGCGCAGGTCTCCCACCACCAGGCCGTCGGCATGCCCGGGGCCGCTCAACGGGACGAACGGCAGGGCGCGGAAGAAGCCGTTCCCGATCCCCGACAAAACCTGAAGTCGCGGGGTGAGATCGGGCCGCTTGTACGGCGGGGCCTGCCGGAAGGGAGCGCCGGGAGGGGCTATCGGCTGGGCGGTCTGCAGCAGAACGATGTCGTTCCCGGTCTGGCGATCGGCGCCGTAGATCGCCAGCGTCGTCGATCCCTTCCAGGGCGCTTCGGGCGTGGTGGGAGCGGCGCTGAACAGGAGCGTTCCGGTGGTGCTGTCGTTGTGGAACAGCTCCACGAGGTTGGTGGCGAAGTCGAGCACCGCCAGGTCGGGTCTGCGGCCCGCGGGATCGTCCGGGTCGTAGTCGAGAGCGAGGATGGCGGCAGGATTCGTCAGCCCCGTCACCGTGAGGGTGATCGCCGACGTCGCGAAGGTGCCGTCCCCGACCCCCTTGTAGAGGAGGACCTGCCCGCCGGAGAAATCATCCACCGCCAGGTCGGGAAACCCGTCGCCGTCGAGATCGCGCACCACGCCCCCCCGGGGCTGGTGTCCGGCCGGCATGAGCGCGAACCAGGCCGCCGTTGCCGACGGGCCGGAGGGAGAGCCGCGGAAGACCTCGATTGCACCGGTGCCGTTACCTTCCTCCTCCAGGACGACGAGATCGTCCCGCCCATCGAGGTCCAGGTCCGCGGCGAGGACCGTCGCGGGCGGAGCGGACGTCGGGACGCTCACGCTGGGCTGCGCCGGGATCGCCTGCCCCGTGTTGAGGTAGACGCCGACCGTGCCGACCCCCTGGTTGGCCACCGCCAGGTCACGATGCCGGCCGTCGGCATTGTCACCGTTGAAGTCGCCGGCCGCCAGCCCCGCCGGCCGCTGCCCGGAGAAGATCACCGACTGGGAGGAGAAGGTGGCGTTGGTCATCCCGGTGTGGATCTGGAGGTAGTTGGCGACGCTGTTCGAGGCGACCATCTCCGGCCGGCCGTCGCCGGTGAAGTCGGCGAGGAGAATGTCGACCGGCGCCACGCCGGCCAGTTTCGAGAAGCTGTTCGTGAAGCCGCCCGAACCGTCGTTGACCTTCACCCGGATGAACCCCTGACTCGGGGGCGCTCCGAACTGCGTTGGCGTGCCGAGCTCGAGGATCACGATGTCGGAGGTGGGACAGGCGTCCCCCACGCCGTCGCTGTTCGCGTCCTCCTGGAGCGGGTTGTAGACGAACGGGCAGTTGTCGAGAGAGTTGGTCACCGGGTCGTAATCCGGGACACCGTCGCCGTCCGTGTCGATCGTCATCGGGTTCCCGCTCGAATCGGTGGGCAGCGTGTCGCAGGCGTCGCCGAACCCGTTTCCGTCCGAATCAAGCTGGACGCATGCCCCTCCGACGGTGCAGTCGGCGCTAGTCGTACAGGTCGGGTGCGTAAGATCGCTGATGCAGACCGTCGGGTTGTAGACGAAGGGGCAGTCGTCCCTCGCGGTCACGTTCCCCGAGGCGTCGCGGGTCACGTTCGGGACGCCGTCACGGTCGGCGTCTTCCGGATCGAGGTCGCCAACCGCCATGCGCAGCGGTCCCGACGTGGGAAAGTTCAGCGTCGCACCGCCGACGTCGAGCGGGGAGCCCGGGTGCGGCGCGAAGGTGCCGTCGCGCTGGTTGATCAGGATGGTGATGGTGCCGGATTCGAAGTTGGCGATCGCCAAGTCATCGAAGCCGTCGCGATCGAAGTCGGCCGCCACGAGGTGCAGCGGTCGATCGATCGGTCCCGGCCTCGGGGCGAGGATCGCTCCCCGGGCCTGGGTGGCGACCGAGATGAGGGCGGCGGAGGAGAGGAGGAGCACGCCGGCACGCACCAGCCCCCGGGCAGAGGCGGCCAGGGCCGTCCGGCTCTCCTTTCCCGGCATCACCTCTCCAGGTCCCGCCTCGCCGGCTCGTCGGTCGCGGCGTTCCGTCGAATCTCCAATCCCGTCATGAAGTTGGACATCATCGTACCGGCGGGATCCGGGGAAGTCAAGGAAGGCCGCCCGGAGGCGCGGTGTATAATCAACGCCCCTCCACGAACGGTGTGAGGCCGACGACGACCACCCATTCCATGGAACGGCGGGCTCCCAGGTGCGCGTGACCGGAGGGCAGGGTCGAGGGCGCCCGATCAAGGGGCCGCGCGGGCTCGGGCTCCGCCCCACGGCGGACCGCGTGCGCGAGGCGCTCTTCGACATCCTCGGAGCCAGGGTGAAGGGAGCGCTGTTCCTCGACGCCTTCGCCGGGACCGGCGCGGTCGGGATCGAGGCTCTCAGCCGGGGTGCCCAACGGGTCGTCTTCCTCGAGCGGGACCGGCGCGCCATCCGCCTGATCGGGGAGAACCTCTCCCTGGGTGCCTGGTCCGGGTCCTCGCATGTGATGAAGGGGGATGTCGGCGGATCGATCGCGAGGCTGGCCCGCGAAGGGGCGCGTTTCTCGATCGTCTTCCTCGACCCGCCCTACGATGCCGCGGATCACGCCGAGCTCCTCCGGGGCGCGGCGCGGATCCTCGAGCCCGACGGCATCCTGGTGTTGGAGCATCGCTCCTCCACGCGGATCGAGTCGCTCTCCGCAGCCTCCGTGCGCCCGCTGCGGACCTATGAGTACGGCGACACCTCCCTGACCACGCTCCTGCCCGCCGCGACCCGGGGATGAGGAGTCCCGCGTCTCTCGTCTGCCTCGTCCTCGCCCTCTGCGCCTCGTTCTGCCTGACGGAGCTCTCGGAGGTCGATCTGCACTGGCACCTGCTGGCGGGGCAGCGCATCCTCGACGAGGGGCACGTCCCCCGCACGGACGACCTGAGCTACGTCTCCAGCGGGCGGGCCTGGATCGATCTGCAGTGGCTGTTCGAGGTGATCATCGCCCTCGTGCTCCGACTGGCCGGGTGGGCCGGGTTGGACCTCCTCAAGATCGCGCTCATCGTCGGGGCCTTCGCGCTGTCGGCCGCGGCCGCCCGTCGACGCGCCCCGGCGCCGGCCGTGGCGGCCGTCGCCCTGGCCGCGGTCGTCGCTTCGCAGGAGAGGTTCACGATGCGGCCGGAGGCGGCGTCGTTCCTGATGCTCGGCGCCCTGCTGCTGCTCCTCGAGCGTCGGCGTGATCGTCCCCGCGGCCTGCTCCTGGTCCCGCCCCTCTTTGCTCTCTGGGCGAACCTGCACGCGCTCTATGCCGTCGGCCTGGTGCTCCTGGGGCTCGTGGCCGTCGGCGACCTGATCGAGCGTCGGTGGCCGCCGTCCGCCATCGGGGGGGCGGGCGGCGCGCCGCGGGTCGGTCCGCTTCTGGTCGCGCTCTGTGCCTCGGGAGCGGCCACGCTCCTCACGCCCTACGGAACGGCAGGCTGGGCGCTGCCCCGCCGGCTCCTGTTCGAGCGGATCGCGGCGGACAATCTCTACGCGCGCAGCATCGCCGAGTTCCAGGCTCCCTTCAGCGGGTTCGGATTCACATCCTCGGTCGGCGTCTTCGGACTGCTCGCCCTGGTGACCCTGGGGGCGGCGCTCGCCTGTCCTCCACGGGATCGTCGTCCGGCCGATCTCCTGGTCCTGGCCGCCTTCCTGGCCCTCGGTCTCCTGGCACGGCGCAACATCCCTCTCTTCTCCCTGGTCGCGCTGGCCTGCGGTTCTCCTCTCGTCGCCGGCGCGGCGCGGCGCGCCGGCGAGGCGAGCGCCCGGCTCGGCCTCGCGGCCGCCGCGCCGGGCCGGGTGGCGCTGGCGGCGACGGTGCTGCTGGCCTTCGCGACGATCGGGCTGATGCTCGACGTGGTGACCAATCGGTTCTACGCCCGCGACGCGACGCAGCGTTACTTCGGGCGGGGCCAGGCGCCCGGCTTCTACCCTAAGGGAGCCGCGGACTTCATCCTCTCGTGGCGGCCGCAGGGGCAGGTCCTGAACGACATGACGATGGGAGGGTACCTCGCCTGGCGCTGGTTCCCGAGCCGGCAGATCTTCATCGATGGACGCCTGGAGGTCCACGATCCGAGTCTCTTCACGGCCTACCTCAGGATGCAGCGCGATCCTGGATTCTTCGAGGAGACGGCCCGCCGCTATGGCATCACCGCCGTTCTCTGGAGCCACAGCGAGGCCCCGCAGGCCGAGCCTCTCCTTCGTCATCTGGCCTCCGGTCACGGCTGGAGGCCGATCTACGTCGATCTCGCGGCCGCCGTCTACGCCCGCGACGCGACGAGGTACGGAGCGGGAGCGATCCCCGCAACCGTCGACCCCGACGACCCGCGGCTGGTCCAGGCCCTCGAGGCGGAGCTGCGGCGGGCGCGGGGGGAATCGGCAGGTCTCGATCCGCTGCCCTCCTCCCTGCGCCGCCTGCTGCCGAGAGTCGAGGTACCGGTGGCGGACGTGAACGCGGCCCTTTTCTTCGCGGTCCTCGGCCGGCGGACGCCGGCGGAGGAGCTCCTGCGCTCCGCCCTGGCTCGGGCGCCCGGCAACGCGACGCTGCATTACGACCTCGGCCTCGTGCTGGACGAGGGCGGGACTCCCGCCCGGGCGAGGAGCGAGTACGAGTCGGCTCTTGGCCTCGACGGGGGGTTCTCACCCGCCCGGTCGGCTCTGGCCCTCCTGATGCTGCGCTCGGGAGACGCGAACGGAGCCCTCGAGCAATGGCGCCTGGCCGAGCGCGCCGGCCCCCTGCCCCCTGCGGCGCTCGAGGCGCGTGGCGCCCTCCTGGCCGGCAGCGGGCAGCTGGACGCGGCGATCGAGGATTACCGCCGGTTGGTCAGGCTGGAGCCGGGCCGCGGCTCGGCGCGCGCCGCGCTGGCGATCCTCTACCATCGTAACGGCCAGCGTGGCCCGGCGCTCCAGGAGATCGAGAGGGCGCTCGCCGATGACCCGCGCGCAGCGGCTCCCCGGGCCGCGTTGGCGAGGATCCGCGCGGCCGAGGGCGACGCCGCGGGGGCGGAGAGCATCTACAGGGGAGCGCTCGCCGACGATCCGGCGTGCGCGGAGGCGCACCTGGGTCTCGCGGCTCTCCTCGCGTCCTCGGGACGCCTGGACGAGTCGGTGCAGGAGGCGGCGCGCGCCGTGCGCCTGGGGCTCGACCCTTCCGTCTTGTCGGAGGAGCCCGCGCTCCGTATCCTCGAAGGGCGCGCGGACTTTCGGGCCCTGCGGGCCGGGCGCCCGGGGACGGAGACGGAGGGGGAGCGGCGATGACGACGCGCGTTCGAGGGCCGGCGTGCTCCGCCCTCGCCTGGATCGTCCTGGTTCTCTGCGCCACGGCACCGGCCTGTCTGACTCCCGGGCAGGCGCGCTCGCTTCAGGCGCAGGTCAGGGAGATCGGCCGCCAGGTCGATCGGCTGAGCGCCGAGCAGGCCCGGGTGCTCGATGGCCTCCGCTCGCTCGAGCCGGCCGCCGCGGCCCGCGTCCTGATCGGGAGGTCCCTCCTGGCGCGCGGTCAGTGCCGGGAGGCGATCGCGGAGCTGGGCCGGGCGCTCCAGAACGCTCCGGCGGCGGAGCCGGCGGCGCAGGCGCTCTACGCGATCGCCCTCTGCCACCTGCGCCTCGGGGAGACCTCCCAGGCCCGCGAGGCCCTCCGGGAGATCGTCGGCTCCTACCCGACGACCGATGTCGCGCCGCTCGCTCTGACGCGCCTCGAGGGGCTCTGACCCCGGCCGGCGCCGTCGCTGCTCCCACGGCGCGCCTCGCGATTTCAATCCTGTGATCGACGGCCGCTCGCGGGCTCCATCCTCAGACCGATTCTTGACTTCGGCTCCTCGACACATATTTTTGTAGTCGTGGCGTGCCCCGCCGCCTGCGAGGCGGCCGGCCGTGAGGAGAGACGAGAATGCGCATATCACCGAGATCGTTCCTGGCCCCCGCGGCCGTCGTCGTTCTTGGCTTCAGCCTCCTCGGGCCCGGACGCCCGCTCGCGGAGGAGACCAAGGAGAGCGGCGACCCGCAGCCGGGAGCCGCGGTCTCACGGGAGCCCAGGCCCGAGGGGACGCCGAAGAAGACCAAGGGCTCCGCGCGCGCCAGGCAGGGGAGAGGGCGCGCGCTGCAACCCGGATCGACGGCGCCTCCGCGCAACCTCAAGCTCGTTCGTGATCACTGGACGCCGTACGATCCGCCCGACCCGGAGTCGTTTCCGCCGGACGCCACGCTGCACATCATCGTGCCGGGGGATACCCTGTGGGACCTTGCCGACCTGGCCTTCGGGAACCCTTATCTCTGGCCCCAGATCTGGAACGAGAACCGCTACATCCTCGATTCGCACTGGATCTATCCGGGCGACCCGCTGCTCGTGCCCGCCCGCCCCACCGTCGTGACGGAGGTGGTGCCGCAAGGGCAGGAGGGGGCGCCACAGCCCGCTCCCGTGGCCCCGCCCCAGCCGACGGAGGAAGCGCCCGCGCCCCCGGAGGAGCCGCTGACGGCCGAGGCGGGCCCGCCGCCGCGGGCGCTGCCGCGTCCGCCCGAGGGGGCGCATGCCCCGCGGCAGATGGCGAAGCTGACGCCTCTCGCCGGTGAAAGCGACATCCGTTGCAGCGGGTTCATCGCCGGCAAGGACACCACGCCCGACTACTTCATCGCCAACCAGGAGGACGAGAACAAGGTCGGCCTGACCGAAGGTGACGTGATCTACCTCAACCGCGGCAAGGAGAACGGGCACGTCGAACCGGGCACCGAGTACAGCGTGATCGTGCGCGAGGGGGAGGTGCGCCATCCGGTGAGCGGCAGGAAGCTCGGCTTCTACTACAAGAGGCTCGGCAGCGTGAAGGTTCTCCAGGCCCAGGACCGCACGGCCATCGCGACGATCTCGATGGCCTGCGACGACATCCGGACCGGATACGACCTGGTGCCTCTGCGGCTCACGCCGTTGCCCGCGAAGCCCGCGCCTCCCTTCAGCCGTCTGCAGGTGCTCGAGGACGGGAAGACGACCGGCTACATCGTGCATACGCTCGACAACAGCGAGCGCGTCGGCTCCGGATCGATCGTGGACATCGATCTGGGATACGACGACGGGGTGAAGGCGGGGGATTACCTGACGATCTTCCTGCCGAACCAGCCGTACGACAAATACCGCAAGATCAACTACGACTACAACTGGAACAACCGCCGGTTCCAGACCCCGCCGCTGCGCGTGGACGAGCGCAACGAATACCCGCCGAAGATCATCGGCCAGATGGTCATTCTGACCACCGAGCGGCACACCGCGACCGCGAAGATCATCCAGTCGCTCCGCGAGATCGAAGTGGGGAACCAGGTCCAGATCCAGTAGCCCCCGGCGTCCCCTCCGAGAAGGTCTCCGCCTCGAACGCCAGCAGCGCGGCTCCTCCGCGGGAGATCGCGTCGGGCGGCAGCCCCGCCTTGCGCACCGTCTCGCGCACGAACGCCTCCACGTCGAACCCGTGCTCCACGGCGACCTGTGGCAGCAGCACCCCGCGGTGGTCGCCACGCGCCACCACGAGCCCGTGCCGCCCGAGGACGATCTCCGCCGGGTCGTGAACCTCGAACAGGGGCTGCAGGGCGGTGATCTGGATCGAAAGCTGCTCGACCTGGTTCTTCAGCAGCGGCGGGAAGCGCGGATCCTCCGTGGCGGCAGCCGCGGCGCAGTGCGCCACCGTCTCCGCCAGCGGCCGGACCGGATCCACCATGCCGATGCATCCGTGCAGGTCCCCGTCCAGCTGCAGGGTCACGAAGGCCCCCTGGGGCTCGCGCAGCCGCGCCTCTCCCGAGGCGGGGTCGGGGGGCGCCACGCCCGTGATCCTGGCGACCACGGCGAGGCGGGCCAGGTGCAACAGGGCCCGCCTCTCCTCGGCGGTGAGAGGCGGCAGAGCCCTCCCTCGAGAGGACCGCGCGGTGGAACCGCGCGCGGGGGGCGCGCTCACTCGGAATCCATCGCAACACCCTCAACCGCACGATCCAGAGACACACCATGAGGATCAGAGGCCGGCCGCGGCCGCTGCGACGGTCCGGCCGAGCGGGCGCCTCAGATCATCATGATCTTGTTCCGCAGGATCAGCACCTCGAGCGCCAGGGCCGCCTTGCTCAGAAGCCGCCGGTAGATCTGGATATCGGGGGCCTTGCCGGTATCGGGACCGTCGTCGGCGTACAGGATGACCGCGGGACGGTCCTTGATTTTCAGCGGCAGGAGGAGGACCCGCGACGGGGGCGGGGTGGCCATGTCGAGGTAGAAGCGGGCGTTGGCGGGGAGGTCAGGCACGGGCCCGTAGAAGTAGTCCCCGCCGTTCCGGAAGAAGACGAAGAGCGAAGGTTTGTTCAGCGGCACCGTGACGTTGCGGATGCGCAGCGGCGAAAGGCTCTCGCCGCGACCGCTCCACCCGAGCACGCGGTCCTGCTGCACCACGAACAGGGCCGCGCGCCGGAAGCGCGGGACGGTGAATTCGAGGATGGCGTCGAAGACCTCGTCCCGGGTCTCCGCCGCCCGCAGCCGTGTCGCGGCCGCCTCCAGCGTGGCCGGCGCGGTCGGCTCGGGCAGGGGCGCGGGCGGCGCGGCGACGGGGCGGGTGGCGCGCCCCGTCGCGGCGCGCGCGCCACCGGCCTTCGCGGGGGCGGCCGGCTCCGGGAACTCCTCGGGCACCTCCTGCTGCGCCTGCCGCCACTCGTCCAGCGAGGCGGGAACCGGCTCGTCGTCCGCCTCCGCCGGAGGCGGGGGGCTGGCGAGGGCGCTGACGAACGGCTCGTCGGTGTCGCTCGGTTCCGCGTCCAGGGGGAGCCCGTCGAGTCCCATCTCGGCCGCCTTCGGGCCGGGGGGCGCGGCCTCGGGGGGCGCAGCCTTCCGAGGGGCGCGGATCGCCTCGGTGTCTCCGCTGACCGGGATCGTCTTCGCGACGAGGGTGATGCCGTAGTAGCGCTCGATCGCCCGGACGATCCGGTACTCGGTCGCGACATACGGCTCGATCGTCAGGCCGGTGAGGAATGCGATCTCGTCGAGGGCGATCAGATCCTTGGGGTCGCGCATCGCCAGGTGGAGCTTGCGCCCCTGGATGGCGATCGGCACGATGCGATAGCGGGCCGCCAATCGCGCGGGAACGGCGGCGATCACCTCGCGGGGGACGCTCTCCAGCCGCTGCGGCGGTGCGTAACGGGAGTGCGAAACATCGGCCAGGTACTCCCCGAGGGTGTCCTCGTCGAGGAAGCCGAGCTTGATCAGGCTGTTGCCGAGCCGCCCCCCGAAGAAGCCCTGGTCGCCGAGGGCGCGCGCCAGCTGGTCCTCCGTGATCTTACCCTTGCCGAGCAGCCAGTCCCCGAGCTTCATCGTCCCCTCCGGGCGGCGCCCCACGGCCGCGCTCTCCGCCCCGCCCGGAGGCCCGGCACGCCGAAGGTCCGCGACGCCTCAGCGGTTGCGAGACGCGTGATGGCGGCGGCCATGGCCGCCGCCGTGTCCGCCCCCGAAGGGACGGCGCGACCCGCTCTCGCTGGCGGCGGGCTCGCGGTCCTCCTGGGGCGCAGGCTCGCCGCGCTCCTGGCGCTTCTCGCGCAGCAGGGCCTTGCGGCTCAGGCGGACGCGATCGCCGTCGACCTCGATCACCTTCACCAGGATCTCCTCGCCCTCGCGCACCTCGTCCTTCACCTCCTTGACGCGGTGCTCGGCGAGCTCCGAGATGTGCAGCAGACCCTCCATCCCGGGGAGGATCTCGACGAAGGCGCCGAAGTTGACGATGCGCGTCACCTTGCCGAGGTAGGTCTTGCCGAGCTCCGCTTCGGCGGTGATCTCCTTGATGATCTCGATCGCCTTGTGCGCGGAGGCCTCGTCGACCGAGGCGATATGGATCCGGCCGTCGTCCTCGACGTCGATCTTGCATCCGGTGCGCTCGATGATCGACCGGATCATCTTGCCGCCCGGGCCGATGACCTCGCGGATCTTGTCCTTGTTGATGCGGATCGTGAAGATGCGGGGCGCGAAGGAGGAGATGTTCGCCCGCGGCCCCGCGAGCGTGCGGTCCATGACGTCCAGGATGTGCAGACGCCCCTCGCGGGCCTGGGCGAGCGCCTCCTCCATGATGGTCTTGCTGATGCCCTGGATCTTGATGTCCATCTGCAGGGCGGTGATCCCCTCGCGGGTTCCGGCCACCTTGAAGTCCATGTCGCCGTAGTGGTCCTCGACGCCCGCGATGTCGGTCAGGATCACGTAGGTGTCGCGGTCCTTCACGAGTCCCATCGCGGCGCCCGCGACGGCGCTCCGGAGCGGAGCGCCCGCATCCATGAGGCAGAGCGAGCCGCCGCAGATCGAGGCCATGGACGAGGATCCGTTCGACTCGAGGATGTCCGAGACCAGACGGATCGTGTAGGGGAACTGCTCCTCGTCCGGCATCAGGGGGAGGAGGGCCCGCTCGGCCAGGGCGCCGTGTCCGATCTCCCGGCGTCCCGGGCCGCGCAGGAACTTCACCTCGCCGACCGAGAAGGGGGGGAAATTGTAGTGCAGCATGAAACGCTTCTCCGACTCCCCCTCGAGCCAGTCCAGGCGCTGGGCGTCCTCGGAGGTCCCGAGGGTGCAGGTGACGAGCGCCTGCGTCTCGCCGCGTGTGAAGAGCGCCGAGCCGTGGGTGCGCGGCAGGACGCCGACGTCGCACGTGACGTGCCGGATCTCGTTCGCCTTGCGCCCGTCGAAGCGCCGGCGCTCGACGAGCAGCTCGCGCCGCGCGATCTTCTTGTGCAGGTCGTGGAAGATCGCGGCGGTCTCCTGCCGTCGCGCCGGCTGGTCCTCAGGGATCGCCTTGACCTGCTCCTCGAGGAGGGCGGCCACGGCGCGGTATGACTCGATCTTGACCGGGATCTTCAGCGCCTGGTACAGGCGGTCTCCGCAGGCCGCCTCCACCTGCCGGTAAAGGGCCGGGTCGAGCTCGCGCGCCTTGGCCTCGCGCTTCGCCTTGCCGACCTCCCGCCGCATCTGCTCCTGGAGATCGACGAGGGCCCGGCAGTGCTGCTGGCCGAACCAGATCGCCTCCAGGATCTCGCGCTCGGAGACCTCGCTCGCGCCCGCCTCCACCATCACGACCTCCGTGGCGCTTCCCACGACGACCAGGTCGAGCCGGCTCTGATCCATCTGCTCGTAGGTCGGGTTCAGGACGAACTCCCCGTTCACCAGCCCGACGCGGACCGCGGCGATGGGGGTGCCGAACGGGATGTCGGAGAGGTAGAGAGCGGCCGAGGCGCCGGTCACGGCCAGGACGTCGGAGTCGTTCGCGAGATCGGCCGACAGCACCAGCGCGATCACCTGGGTCTCGAAGGACCAGCCTTTGGGGAACAGGGGGCGGATCGGCCGATCGATCAGCCGCGACGTGAGCGTCTCCTTCTCGTTGGGACGCCCCTCGCGCTTGAAGAAGCCGCCCGGGATCTTCCCGGCGGCGTAGGTGTTCTCGCGATAGTCGACCGTCAGGGGGAGGAAGTCGACGCCGGTCTTCTCCCGCCGTTCCGCGGTGGCCGTGACCAGCACGACGGTGTCGCCGTAGCGGACCGTCACCGCCCCGTCCGCCTGCTTGGCCATCCTGCCGGTCTCGATGATGAGGGTCCGGCCTCCGAACTCGATGCTGCGTGTCGTCATTGCGTTGATCCTCCTGCGAGGGGCGCCGGATCCTTCCAAGGCGTCCGGGGCCCGGGCCCCGCGAGGGCACGGCCCTTCACGAGGCGAGTGAGGGAAGGCGCGTTCCGTGTGTGGCAGCCGGGCCGCGCGCCGCCCAGGCGGAGGACCTTGCGGGAGAGCAGAGGGTTGAAGGTTAAGGGCAGGAGCCTATGAATCCAGGTCCGAGGAATGGGGATGATTCCGTAGTAAGTACCCTTAAGCTCGATCCGGTGCTCGCCTTCAGGTCCGATGGAGACCCTCCTGGGTGCGCAGAGCCGACTGCCGGCGTCGCGGCGCGGAATCCGGCCTTCCTACTTGCGGATCCCGAGCCGGTTGATCAGCTCCCGGTAGCGCTCCGCATCCTTCGACCTGAGGTAGTCGAGGAGGCGACGGCGGTTACCGACCATCTTGAGGAGTCCGCGCCGGGAGTGGTGATCCTTGGGAAAGAGATTGAAATGCTGAGTCAGGTCCTCAATCCTCTGACTGAGGATGGCGATCTGGACTTCAGGGGAGCCGGTGTCGGAGGGGTGGGTGCGGTAGGACGAGATGACTTCGGTTTTCCTGTCCTTCGTCAGAGCCATCCGTCGTCTCCACCTTCCTCGCCGCCGCGCCACGAGACGCGGAAATGACGCGTGAACGTACCATAAAGCGCGCCCCACTGTAAAGCCGCACGTCCCGCGGCCCGGACGGGCTCCTAGGGGCCGAACACGATCTGGGGCCGCACGACGGGCCGGGACTCGGAGGGGGCCGCCAGCCGGACCTCGCCGATCCCCACCAGGCGTCCCTCCGGCCCCTTGAGGCGGCAGCGTCCCGGCGGCAGGGGAGGGGACGGCGTCACCACCTCGCCAAGACTGCACGACCGCCCATGACGGATGGCGTGCATTCCGGCGGCGCTCAGGACCAGGGTCGGAAGACCGAGAGGAACCTCCTCCATCGGCACGACGAGGGAGGCGGCCCCGGGGCCGCGGATCTCGATCACGGCCGGAGTCACGGCATCCTCGACGCTGAACGCGCCCGAGGTGGTCCGCCGGAGGGCATACAGGTGGGCCCCGCACCCCAGAGCCTCGCCCAGGTCATGGGCGAAGGACCTCAGGTAGGTCCCGGCGGAGACCTCGGCCTCGATCTCCACCTCGTCTCCCACCAGGCCGAGCAGGTCGATCCGCCGGAAGGTGACCGAGGTGGCGACGGGGGACACCGGCCGTCGTCGACGTGCCAGCCGGTACATCGGAGTGCCGTGCACCTTCTTGGCGGAGAAGACGGGAGGCACCTGGGAGACGGTCCCCTGGAAACGCCCGATCGCCTGGGCCAGGGTGGCGCCATCGACCCGCACCGGGCGCGGCGGGCCGGTCGGGGTGCCGGCCCGATCGTAGGTGTCGGTGGAGATCCCGAGCTTCAGCACTCCCCGGTAGGTCTTGTCGACGCCCGAGAGGAGCGACGCCAGGCGGGTGGCCCTGCCGATCATCAGGACGAGGAGGCCGGTCGCCAGAGGATCGAGGGTGCCGGCGTGTCCGATCCGCTTCACGCCGAGGGCGCGCCGCGCGAGCGCCACGATGTCGTGGGAGGTCGGCCCCTCGGGCTTGTCCACCAGCAGGACGCCGTCGAGCTCGTGCACCTACTCCTCCTCCCCGGCATCGCCGGAGCGGGACTGCTCCTGGTCGTGGATCGCCCGGATCGTCCGCTCGATGCGCTCCCCCCGATCGAGCGAGTCGTCGAGCCGGAAGGAGACGGCGGGCGCGTGGCGCAGGCGGAGATTGTGGAAGAGGGCGCGCCGGAAGAAGCCCGCGGCGCTGTTGAGCGCCTTCAGGGAGGCCTCGCGGGCGGGGAGGTCGCCGAGGACGCTGACGTGCAGCAGAACGCTCCGGAGGTCCGGGCTGACGGTGGCGCCGGTGACGGTCACGAAGCCGATCCTCGGATCGCGGACGTCGCGCAGGAGCAGGCGCGAGACCTCGGTCCTGATCAGGTCGGAGACTTTGTCCTGCCGGGTGCTCACGGGGCGCCTCGGGAGCGGCCTAGCTCAGGTACTCCACGTCGCAGCTGAGGATCTCGCCGGGGACGCGTCGCTGCAGCTCCCCCTCGATCGAAGAGAAGGTCTGCTCCAGCGGGACCCGTGCCGAGGCGATCCCGACGATCGCCAGCGTGGCCCGCTGCCACAGATCCTGGTGGTCGACCTCCGCCACCGCGACGTTGTAGTGCTCGCGCAGGCGGTCCTTCAGGCTGCGCAGGATCTGCCGCTTCTCCTTCAGCGAGGACACTCCCGGCAGGTGCATCTGGACGATGCAGAGCGCGACGTTGACGCTGGCGTCCGCGTCGTGGGATGGGCGCATCGATCAGAGGCTCTTGACCGCGACCTTCTCGACCTTGAACGCCTCGATCACGTCGCCGGCCTTCAGATCGTTGTAGTTGGCCAGGCCGATGCCGCACTCGTACCCGGCCTTGACCTCGCTGGCGTCGTCCTTGAACCGCCTGAGGGAGGAGACCTTGCCCGTGTAGACCACGACGTTGTCGCGCAGGAGGCGCACCTCGGCGGTGCGGGTGATCCGCCCGTCGCTCACCAGACACCCGGCCACCGATCCGATCTTGGGGACCTTGAAGACCTGGCGGACCTCCGCGCGGCCCAGGTAGACCTCCTTCGACTCGGGCTCGAGAAGGCCGACCATCGCGTTGCGGATCTCGTTGGCGACGTCGTAGATGATCGAATGCAGCCGCAGGTCCACCTTCTCCTTCTCGGCCAGCTCCTGCGCGCTGCGCTCGGGACGGACGTTGAAACCTATGATGATGGCGTTGCTGGCCGAGGCCAGGAGAACGTCGCTCTCGGTGATCGCCCCCGTGCCGGCGTGGATGACCTTGATCTTCACCTTGTCCGACGGCAGATCGTCGAGAGTCTTGGCGAGGGCCTCGATCGAGCCCTGGACGTCGGCCTTGACGACCAGCGGCAGCTCCTTGACCGTGCCTTCGCGGATCTGCTGGTAGAGATGGTCGAGCGTCAGGCGCGACGACTTGGCCATCGCCTCCTGGCGCAGCTTCTGCTGGCGGAAGGCGCCGATCTGTCTGACCTTCCATTCCTCCTCGAGCACCTGGAAGGGATCGCCGGCGCGCGGCACCCCCTCGAGACCGAGCACCTCGACCGGGATCGACGGCCCGGCGTCGCGCACGCGGTGCCCGAGGTCGTCGAACATGGCGCGCACCTTGCCGTGAACCGCTCCCGCGATGAACGGATCGCCGATCTTCAGTGTGCCGCGCTGCACCAGGACGGTCGCCACGGGGCCGCGCGACTTGTCGAGGCGCGACTCGAGGACGGTCCCCGAGGCGAGGCTGGTGGGGTCGGCCTTGAGATCGGCGATGTCGGCGACCAGGAGCACCATCTCGAGGAGCTCCATGATCCCGGTCTTCTGCTTCGCCGAGATCGGCACGGCGACCACGTCGCCCCCCCAGTCCTCGACCAGGAGCCCGTGGTCGGAGAGCTGCTTCTTGACCCGGTCGAGGTTGGCGCCCGCCTTGTCGATCTTGTTGATGGCGACGACGAGCGGCACGCCGGCGGCGCGGGCGTGGTCGATCGCCTCGGTCGTCTGCGGCATCACCCCGTCGTCGGCCGCCACGACGAGGACGACGATGTCGGTCACTCGCGCGCCGCGCGCCCGCATCATCGTGAAGGCCTCGTGGCCCGGCGTGTCGATGAACGTGATTCCCCGGTTCCTGTGGCGGATGTGGTAGGCGCCGATGTGCTGCGTGATCCCCCCGGCCTCGCCGGCGACGATGTTCGATTCGCGGATGGCGTCCAGGAGCGACGTCTTGCCGTGATCGACGTGTCCCATGATCGTCACGACCGGATGGCGCCCGCGCAGGTTCGCCGGCACCGCCTCGACCGCCTCCTCACGCGCCACCTCCTCCTCGAAGGTGATGACCTTGGCGTCGAAGCCGAACTCGCGGCAGACCTCCTGCGCCAGTTTCGTGTCCAGGGGCTGGTTGATCGTCGCCAGGATCCCCTTGGCGATCAGCCGCGTGATGATGTCCTTGGCCTTCCTATCCATCTTCTCGGACAGTTCCTTGACGGTCACCCCCTCGGTGATGGTGATCTCCTTGAAGACCTCCGGGATCGGCGGCGGAGCCGGAGGCGCGGGGCGTGGCGGCGGCATCGCCGGCTCGGAACGAGCCGGGCGAGTGGTGAGGTGTGCCGAATGGGCCGCTACGGCGGCGTGCCCGCGCGGAGGCACGGAGGACGGGCGGGCGGGCGGCGCCGCGACCGGCCTCGCGGCCGGCCCGGGCCGCTGCAGAGTCGGTATCGCGGACGTCGCCGGACGGGGCGGCGCGGCGGAGGTCCCGCTGAACGGCTTCGCGGTCGCGGCGTGCGGCCGGAGCGGGGCGCCTGTGGGTCCGGTCGGAGTCGGTCGCGGCTGGGCCGCTCCCGAAGGTGTCCGCACCATCGGGGTCCCGGGCGCGATGCGCATGGTGCCCGGCCTGGCAGGCAGCGGAGACGTCGTCGTTGGGGACCGGACCGGCTGGGGCGACGCTGGCCTCAGGGCGGAGGGACCGACGCGCTGCGCGGTGGACGAGGGGATGGTCGACGAAGCGGCACGGCTCGCGGCCGGAGCGATCGTCGGGCGCGCGGCGGGCGGCGGGTGCGTCACACCACCAGCCGGGGCCGGCTTCACGGTCCCCTTCGCCTGCGGAGCGACCGGATGAGGCGCTCTCACGGTCCCAGGAGATGCCGCCGTCGCCGGCCGCGCCACCGGCTTCGCCTGCGCCGGCGGCGTGGGCGGAGGAGCGGTCGCCGCCCTGGGAGCGGCCTTGGGCGCGGGTCCGGCGGGAGTCTTGAGGGGGGCGGCCCCGATCGGCTTCGTGGCCTTCGTGGCCGTCGCGGCGGGGGCGGCGGAGAGGCTCCCGCGCACCCGCTCGACGGTCGCCTCGTCGATCGTGCTCAGGTTCGATTTGACCTCGACCCCGAACCCGCGCAGGCGGTCGACCAGCTCGGCGACCTTGAGGTTGAGCTCCTTGGCGAGCTGACCGACCCGGATCTTCGGCATCTACTCGTCCTCCCGGCGCTCTGGAGAATCGATGTCCCCGGCACCCGGGGCCGGTAGGGGGTCCTCGAGGCCCTCCGCCAGGCCCTCCTCACCCTCCAGCTCTCCGGGCTCCGCCGCTCGCTCCGCCTCCTCGGACCCCGGTTCCATCCCCTCGGCGTCCCGCGTCGTCCCCTCGTCCAGCGGTTCTTCGCTGCCGCCCTCGGATGTCCGCGCCGCGTCCTCCGCGGCCTCCTCGGCGGCCCGGGCCGCCGCGTCCGCCGCTTGAGAGGCCGCCTCCTCTTCGGCACGACGCGCCGCCTCCGCGGCCTCCTGCTCGCGCTGCTGCCTCTCCGCCTCCTCGCGCTCGGCGCGCACGACGAGCAGCGCCTGGGCCGCGGCCAGGACCTTCTCCGCCGTCTTGGGCCCGATCCCCTGGACCTGCGTCAGTCCCTCCACCTGGGCGGCCACGATCGCATCGAGGCTCCGGAAGCCGGCCTCCGTAATCCGCTGCAGGGTCTTCTCACCGGCGGCCTTGAGGGTCTCCATCTCGCGCGTGTCGCGCGCCATGCGCTCCATCTCAGCCTCGACCTCGCGCTTCTTCTCCTGTTCGCTCTTGATGTCGATCTTCCAGCCGACGAGGCGCGAGGCGAGGCGCACGTTCTGTCCCTTCTTGCCGATGGCCAGGGAGAGCTGCTCATCGTCGACCACGACTTCGAGCCCTTTGTTCTCGGGGTCGGTCAGCTGCACGCGGTTGATCTTGGCGGGGTTCAGGGAGTTCATGACGAAGGTGTTGATGTCGTCCGAGTATTCCACGATGTCGATCTTCTCGCCGCGCAACTCCCGGATGATCGACTGCACCCGTGATCCCTTCATGCCGACGCAGGCGCCGACCGGGTCGACATCCCGGTCCTTCGAGCGCACGGCGACCTTGGCGCGGTCGCCGGGATCGCGGACGGCCCGCTCGATCATGACCGTGCCGTCGTAAATCTCCGGAACCTCCATCTCGAACAGCTTCGTCAGGATCCGCTCGTCGGTGCGCGAGATGATCACCTGAGGCCCTTTGGCGTTGCGGTCCACGTCGACGATCACGGCGCGGAGTCTGTCTCCCTGGCTGTAGCGCTCCGCCTTGGATTGCTCCTTCTTCGGCAGGAGCGCCTCGGTCCGCCCCAGGTCGACGATGATGTTGCCGCGCTCGAATCGCTTGACCAGGCCGTTGATCATCTCGCCCACCCGCCCGGCGTATTCCTTGTAGATATTGTCCCGCTCGGCCTCCCGGACCTTTTGAAAGATGATCTGCTTGGCGGCCTGGGCCGCGATGCGGCCGAGCTGCTGCAGCTCTTCCTTCGGTTTCGGGATCTCGATGATCCCTTCCTCGTTGGCCGGCAGGCTCAGCGTGCCGGCCTCGTGGGGAGAGATCTCGAGATCGGGGTTCGTGACTTCGTCGACGATCTTCTTCCGAGCGAAGACGGCCAGGGAGCCGCTGTCCCGGTCGAAGCGAGCCCCCAGGTCTTCCTTCGTGCGGAAATATTTCTTGGCGGCGGCGGCGTAGGCGTCCTCGACGGCCTGGATGATGATGTCGACCTCGATCCCCTTCTCGCGTCCGACCTGTTCGATGGCTTGAAAGATCTCGCTGCTCATGAATCGACTCTCCCGGCGGCCCTTGCGCCGATTCTAGACCTCAACCTCGAGCCTGGCCTTGGCCACGTTGCTCCTGGGGATGTCGATCGGCCGCTCTCCCTCCAGGACCAGGCGGACCGCTCCGTCGACCAGCCCGAGCAGACGTCCTGAGAAGTTGCGGCTCCCGTCCACCGGCGCGAGGGTTGACAGGCGAACCCGACGGCCTGCGAACCTGGCGTAGTCCCGCTCGGTGAGCAGAGGACGGTCGAGACCCGGCGACGAGACCTCGAGCGTGTACCGCTGCGGGATGGGATCCTCGACGTCGAGCTGGGCCGAAAGCTGCCGGCTGATCCGGGCGCAGTCGTCCAGCGTCACCCCCCCCTCCTTGTCGATATAGAGGCGCAGGAACCAGCCGCCCCCCTCTCGATTCATCTCCAGGTTGACCATCTCCATGCCTGCGAATTCGAGGATCCTCCTGGCGATCTCCCGGACGCGGTCCAACGCCTGCTCGTCCACCGACCTCTCCCACCCCCGGCGGCCCACCGGCCCCGCGGGCCGGCCCTAAAATAAAAAAGTGGGCGAACCGGCAGCCCACTGAGCCCTATCCACGTGCGTATCCTATAATAAGGTCGCCCCGGCAATCAAGGGGCTTGACAACCAGGAAGGCCTTCTTCTAGAATTCACCCCTCGCGACAACCTGCTCTTTGAAAACTGAATAGAGCGTCCGTCTTATCTGAGTCTTCAGCAAGACCAATAGCAGGACGAACCACTCACTTCGAAGACGAAGCCCCTTCGGGGGCGTCAACTTTTGATGGAGAGTTTGATCCTGGCTCAGAGCGAACGCTGGCGGCGTGCCTAACACATGCAAGTCGAACGAGAAAGGGGTCGCAAGACCCCCGGTACAGTGGCGAACGGGTGAGTAACACGTGGGTAACCTACCCTCGGGTTCGGAATAACCTGCCGAAAGGCGGGCTAATACCGGACGACGACACGGAGTCCTCGGACACCGTGCCCAAAGCTGACCTCTTCATGAAAGTTGGCGCCTGGGGAGGGGCCCGCGTCCCATTAGCTAGTTGGTGAGGTAACGGCTCACCAAGGCTACGATGGGTAGCCGGCCTGAGAGGGCGACCGGCCACAGTGGAACTGAGACACGGTCCACACTCCTACGGGAGGCAGCAGTGAGGAATCTTGCGCAATGGGCGAAAGCCTGACGCAGCGACGCCG